>Ga0209575_10000160_pt1 | contig 68877 bp, 66 predicted proteins | sample Medcelwee11metaG_FD_187172 | JGI IMG/M metagenome (GOLD analysis project Ga0209575, IMG submission 187172) | Freshwater pond sediment microbial communities from the University of Edinburgh, under environmental carbon perturbations - Medium... | ecosystem: Environmental > Aquatic > Freshwater >... | reverse complement strand
CCAAAGCCACCGCCCGACTCCACACGAGAGCCCGCGGAGCGGGCTTTGAGATGTGTCGAACCGGCGAACGTAGCCGTCGGTTTCAACCGGCGGCGTCACCAACCGGCGGCGTCACCAACCGGCGGCCTCACCAACCGGCGGCCTCACCAACCGGCGGCCTCAGACTGGCAACCTCTCCTCGCTCCGACTGGTACGCCGCGGCTTCGATGCTTCCCCCATCCGTGGCCCCCACAGGCTACACTGGGGCATGCTTTCCCCGGTCTACGTGCACGACGCGCAGCGAACTCCCTCCTACCGAAGCTGCGGACTCGACGTGGTGACGCTGCTGTCCGAGGCGGCCCGCCCGATCGTGGAGCGCTATCGTAGCTGCATCGATTGCCTGCTCGTGAGCTGCCAGGACCCGAGCTCGTTCAACCAGGTCAACCACCTGGCAGCCGCCATCTGCGACAACCTCGGGCTCGTGGGCATCGAGGCCACACGGGTCGAGAACGCGTCGAACAGCATCGGCGTGGTCACCCTCGCCTGCAAGGCCGCCATGTGCGGGTCGAACGTGCTCGTCATCGGCGGCGAGCTGATGAACGACCCGTCGGTCACGGCGGATCGGCGCGAGGACATCATCTCCCAGGTGGTGCCGGCGAAAGACAGGGAGTACGGCGTGACGATGCCGGCGGCGGTGGCGCTGATATCCAGCTACTTCGCCGGCTACCACGGTATCTCCCAGGAGCGGCTGCGACGCGTCCTCGAGGAGATCGCGGTCATCGCCTACAACGCAGCGTCCTACAACCGGTTCGCCCAGCTCCGGGGAGAGAAGTTCCGCAAGGAACAGGTGCGCATGCGCTACCGCAGCGAGCGCAATCGCCCCTTGTGCGACCCACTCCGGTTCTTCGACCTGTGCCCCACGACCGACGGGTCCGGGGCCATCCTGCTGAGCTGCAGCCCGGTGCTCGAGCAACGCAAGGCGAAGGTCAAGATCACCGGCCACGCCTTGGTCAACGACTACAACCGCATCATCCACCGCGGACGTCTCGAGGCGCTCGCCGCCTCCGAGATCGCCGCCCAACGCGCCTACGCCATGGCCGGCATTCCCGTGGACTACCGCGAAGACGGCACCTTCTACCTGCCCGCGTTCCCCCCGGGGTTCTTCGCCGAGATCCACGACGCGTTCGGGCCCCTGTACCTGCTCAACCTCATCAACCTCGGCATGCACGGGCTGGCACAAGCAGAAGACGCCATCCTCACGGGCAAGACGGACCCGACGTCACCTCACTGCACGATCCCCATCAACCCCTCGGGCGGCCTGAAAGACGGGCACCCGGTTGGGGGAACGGGGCTCATCAAGATGGTCGAGACGTACTGGCAGCTCGTGGGCGAACCGAACGGCATCGACCTGCGAAAAGCCCCCTTCCCCTTCGAACCGCGAACCGCGGTGGTGCACAGCGTGGGCGGCCCGGGAAGCGTCAATGGTGTGGTGGTGATGGACCACGTCGACAACGACCCGCGACCCGCTTTCACCCTGGCACGCGTCCCCTCGGTGACGGCCGCCAAGCGCTACTTCCAGCAAGCGGACTTCCCAAAGCCCGGACGCTTCGTCGCGTCCACGCGCAGGCACTTGTACTCCACCGACCCCGCCTCCCCTCCCGTCGAAGTCGGTCATGTCGACATCGGCATGGTCGAACTGCAGGAACAAGGCGCGACAGGTCCGCGGAAACTCGCCATCCCCATGGACGAGCGGAAGCTCACGTACGGAGATGGCGTGCGCGTGTGGAAGAGCTACCGCGACGGGCGGTACCACTTTGAAAGGGACTACGGGGAACGCAGTTGATCACGTGGGAAGTCGTCGTAGCGCATTTTTTGCCAGCTGATTTTCCCGCACGAACGACAGCGCAACAGGACACGCTTCTTGCCACTGGCCTTCCAGCGGATGCCCCCGAGGTCCCAGACCGAAGCCTCGAAGCCGCACGGACAGGAGAGCATCCACCGACGGGACTCGCGCTCCATCGCGTCCGCCCAGGTCGTCGGCACCATGCGCACGATCAGGTCACGCAACACCGGCATCGGCCCTCCTTGGTAAGACTATCCTCACAAGGACAGAGAACACCAAACAACCCTCTGCCTTCTGTGCTCTCTGCGCCTTCTGTGGTTTCTCCTCCGGCTCCGGCTCGGGCTCGGGCTCGGGCTCGGGCTCGGGCTCGGGCTGAAACTATCCTCACAAGGACAGAGAACACCAAACAACCCTCTGCCTTCTGTGCTCTCTGCGCCTTCTGTGGTTTTCCGGCTGACTCGGGCTCAGCGCACGCCGGGAACGACGATCCTCCCGTCGTTACCTACCTTCACGCCGCCGGTCGTCACGCCGTCTTTGTCCACCTTCACGCCACCGGTCGTCACGCCGTCTTTGTCCACCTTCACGCCACCGGTCGTCACGCCATCCTTGTCGACTTTCACGTCGCCGGTCGCCACGCCGTCCTTGTTGACGACGACCGTCGTGCCGTCCGTCTTGACGGTGACGGCAGGACGCGCCACCGGGGCTCCCTTGCCCGGGGACTCCTCAGCCACCACGACCTCTGTGCCGGACTTGTCCCCCGTCGCCTCCTCCGGGGGTTCGCTCTTGGAGCATGCACAAAGCAGAAGACCAGCGGCCATGCAGAGTACGAGTCGATTCATGAGATAACCCTCCGTGTGGTGGCGTGAGTATAGGCGCCCCCAGAACACAAGCCGAACAAATCGCCGATCAAGGGCGAACAGGGCGAGGCTGGCCGACATGGTCGCCACCGATCGTCACGGTCGCCGACATGTTGGCGTCGAGCAGCTTCCACCGAAGGCGTTCGGAGGCGGGCTTGTCGAGCGGGCCCACCACCAGGGCGAAGCGCTCACCGCCCTGGCGCGTCGACTCGTAGATCTCCGGCGAAACGTCCGCGAACGCGAATGCCCTGGCACGATCCACGAGCGGGGGGACCGCCTCACCGCGCGCCAGCTCCACGAAGTGAGCGTCGGTGAAGAAGACGGATAGGGTCCCGAGGGTTTCTCCATCAGCCTGCTTGGGGCTGACGGACAGCCCCCGACAAAGCAGCGTCGGGTTCGTGACCACCGCGTGCTTCCACGTCGCCAACGGCGAAGTCCCCCCCTTGCGTCGCACGTCGAGCTCAAACCCTGCGACGAGATCCTGCGCCGACACGGCCAAGGCAAGAGTTGACCATACCTCGTCGGTGCCAGAACCCACATGCGCCGCTACGCACGAGGCATCCGAGCTGCCGACCCGGACGCAGAGGTCGAGGGCGCCCCAACGTTCCTTGTCCCTGCGCTCGGCTCCGGCGGGCGACAGCGCGAGGCTACCGACGCGCAAACGATAGAGGCTTCCCCTGAGGTGATCGAGCGAGCAAGGGACGCACGTGCGGCCCGAGCTGCACTCCTTCAAGGGCCCCTCGGCCTCGGCGCACGACGAGCCCGCACAGCACGGGCTCTCGCAGGACCGGACCGCCTCGATCGCGATGGGCGCAGGCGCCGCAGAAGGCGCCACGGTGCTGGAGGGGTCACCCGCAGGAAGAACGTCGACGTCACGGGGGCCCGGTCCCGCCCACACCCAGAACACACTGGCCGCCGCGGCCCCGAGGACCCCGGCGGAAGCATATCCGATCCAGCGGCCTCGTCGTCGCGCGCGAGCTTCCTCGAGGCTCACAACCTCCGCAGGGTTCCCACGCGGCGTTGCCACTTCCCCCCCATGCACCGACGCAGCCGTGCGGTCGCGGTCCCCGAACGAGCGAAGGCTCTCCGGCAGCGCTCCTTCGAACTCGATCCCTTCCCGCTCGGCCCGTGCCACCTCGGCCTCCGTGGTCGGAAGCAGGTCCCCGCGCGCGGAGAACGCTTCGCCGAGGAGCGCTTCGATGGCCTCGTCCTGTCGGTCCTCTCGATCGTCGTTGCGCTCGGTCATGACGGTTCTCCCGGCTGGACGCCTCGACTGAACAGGAACGCCTTGAGCTTCTTCATGGCACGACTTCGGATGGCACGGATGTTCTCGTTGGTGGTCCCCCAGCGCGTGGCCAGCTCGGCGGACACTTCGTTGGGCAGGCGCTGATGGGCGTCGCCCGCCTTCTGGTACAAGGCCGTAATCCGCAAGACATCCTGCTCGCGGTCCGTGAGCTGATCGAGACCGTCACAGATGAGCTGCAGGCGCCCGCGGCTGCGACTCGAAGGTGGCGCGCTCTGCCTGTCGGCGTCCAAGCTCGCGCGTTCCACGAGCGGGCTCGCGACGACCTCGCCCGGGCGACGCAGTGCGTCCGCAAGAAGGCGGGAGGCGATCCGGCCGAGCCAAGCGCGGGTGAGACGACGCTGCGCTTCGGGCTCGAGGGCATCGCCCGGGAAGTAGGTGTGGGCGCGGTCGAACGCACGGCTGAAGGTATCCTGGACGAGGTCTTCGGGACGGAGCCCCGCCATGTCGAGCAGCGACCGGTTCATGCGCATCGCGGCCCCATACAGGTATCTCACGTGCCGCTCGTAGAACTGAGCCTGCGCACGCCTCGCCCGCTGCGGGTCGAGCCCTCGCTGTGCGACGCGCTCGAGCAACTCGGCGTCGGAGAGCTCAACCTCCTCAGGGCTGGCGTGGACATGGGACATCGGGGCTTCCTGGGCAAACATGGTAGACGGCTCCCCACCCCGTACGTCGATCCGTGACACGTTTTTTTTTCGTCCCTGCGCGGAGAGGGCGTCGCGAGGCCTGTCACGGTTCTGCGTCCCGAGTCCCGATCGAGTTTGTTCGAAGATTCCTCAACGTCGCACCCTCCCTTGTCGCACCCCGCGACAAGTTGGGGGGTCCTGCAACCCGTGTCCTGGCCATCCGGACCCCCCACAACCCCACCTCCCACCTCGCTCGAATCGGACCCCACCGCCACCTTCAACGGCAACGAGATGACCTCGCCCGTCGACAGGTCGAGGCGGATGGTTTCGATCGCCTCCCGCCACGGGTCCAGGTTGCGGCGCCCGATGTAGTGACGTTCTGCCACCGTGCCCCTGCTGTGCCCGATGATGCGGTCCGCAAGTGTCTCGTTCACCCCGTTCTCATCAAGCCAGGTGCGGAACGCTTTGCGGCACCCGTGGAAGTCCAGTAGCTCGCCTCCAACGTTGTCGGCGCACCCGACACCAACCAGGTCCTTCCGGAGGTAGCGGGCCGCGTGCGGCTGCTTCACGTTGGCGAGGTCGGGGAACACGGGGTCACCCGGCTGCGGGTGCCTCCCGACGAATTCCACCCACCCGCGGGCCTTCCACGCCCTGAGCTTCGGGGCGAGCTGGGAATGGATCGGGACCTTGCGGTTGGAGGTGCGGGTCTTCGTCTTCCCGAGCACCCCGTCACGCTGTGACTTGTTGATCACAACGAACCCGTCATCGCCGTCGAGTCCTTCGAGGTCCTGCCAAAGCAGCGGGGTCATCTCGCCGATCCGCATGCCGGTGAAGCACGCGGTGGCATACCGGATCCGGCGTTGGGGCGGGATGTTGGCGCCGGTGATAAGCCGCTCGGCCTGCTGCTTGTTCAGGGGAAGCGGCTCCGTCTCGTCCTTCTCAGGTAGCAGCTTGGACACGGCAGGGTCCCGGACAGGGTTACCTGGCAAGCTGACCCATTCCTCGGCCCGGCAGTCTTGAACGAACGTGGACAGCGTTCCCACCACGTTGCGGACCGTGGACCCACTACGAGGCTTGCCCGTCGCAACCCTTGGCGCGTCCCGGAAGTCCCGCACGAACTGCCGCACCCGTGCGACCGACAAGTCACAGATCGGGAGGTCACCCAGCTCAGGCAGGATGTGATGGTCCAGGTTCGCCTTGTCGGCGGTGCGGGTTGAGGCCGCAAGCTTGGGGTCCGCGTCACGCAGGGCGATCCACTTGTCGCGCAAGTCACGAAGGGTCGGACCCCGGTCCGGTTTGGGGATCACGGGTGCTTCGGGGCGTTGGCCAAGTCGGTCCATCTCGGCGAGCCAGGTCCGGCTGTAGATTTGGGCTTCGCGCTTGGTTCGAGCTTCGGGTGGGCACCTGTGGTCGCGCCACTTGCCGGCATCATCCTTGAACCGGCAGATCCATCCGGCTGAGTCCTTGCGACGGTACACGAAGAACTGGCGTGGTTCGTTGTTGGTGGTGCTCATCGTTGGTCCCTTCGTTCTCTCGTCCTTGGTGCTCGGGTGGCCGTGTCAGGTACCACCCGAGCCGGTTCGTCACTCGGGGGTCTCACCCTCGCGAATGTATCCCGCGAACCCGTGGTCATCATGCATCAGATGGCCGGTGCCCAGGTTCTCAGCCACTTCGATAGACTCGGAACTCCCGCAGCGAACCAAACCGCACACCTGGTTGAGGTACCTCTTCGAGCTTATCCTCTTGTCGTGTTGCCACACTTCCTCCCTCACCTTGCACAGCACCCACGCAATCACAGGCTCGGTCCACACTTCGCGGCGGGGGCCCTCAACCTTCCGCCTCTCCCTTGCCGGGTGGAACACGGCGAGCATCCCCGTTGCGGGTACCGGTTGACCGATCGGCTCGTACCTCATGATCCAATCGGCATCGTCGGCCTTTCGTTCCCCAGCTTTCGCCATTGCCGCCAGCTGTGCAACGTCATCCTCAACGGCGGCTTCGTCAATCTCATCGTCATCGCACTTCATGGTTGATCCCTTCGTTGGTCATCCCATCATGACGCGGAGTCATCGCCGGACCCCAAACAGGGCCGGGTACGTCCGTCGCAGATGGTCCGCAAGCTCGTGCGCCAATGCCAGCGCTTCCTTGGCGTCGATGGCACCGCACCGAAGCCGCATCCTGTCCCAGTCGCTCAGGATGCCGCCACAGAGCGGCGCATTTGGCTCCACGAGGGCTCGCACGAATTCGAGGTAGTCGGGTTCGGGTTCGCGCACCCCGACAAGGTGTGAGGGGATGCGGAGCCGAAGCTTGAAGGGCGTGTTCATCGTCGACCCCCTTCGATCCTGCCGGCCAGCGCCACGATGGCCTCCACGTCGGCGCATCGGGAAAGGGCACGCTCCAACCAACGGAGCCAAGCAAGTACGTCCCGCCAGCCCTGGCTCCGGAGCATCACACCAACTCGCCGAAGTGCAGCGGCGTCCAGGCGCATCATCGCTTGTCCGAAGGACAGTCGAACGAACGGGTCGGTCGTGGCACTCATCGCGACACCCCGTAACTCTCATCTCGCTCGATTCGGTAGGCGTCGACTACCAGGCACAGGGTCGCGACGATAGCACCCAGGGGCAGGCCTCCGACGATGCACCCGACGCACGCCAGCACGCACGCCGCCGTGGTCACCACGCGCAAGGGCAGCATGGGCAAGAGGTGCCCGATCACGACCTTGATCCCCAAGTAGGCGATCGCACCCATGGGCAGGGACACACCCACCACAACCGCGTCGATGCCGCTGAACGTGTACGTCTGCCCGCGGTAGCTGCACGCGAGCAAGTCCACGTCTCCCGTGCTGGCGAGCGTCTCGCCCCATTGCCCGGGTCGGGGTTTCATCGGCCCACCCCGCAAAGCTCGTCCAGCGCGCGTGCGTGGTACCCTGCCCACGATGCCGGGATGGGTCCACCCAGGTTGCCTTCCCGCCAGGCCTCGAGGGCAGCTTCCGCCAGCCACACGTCAAGTTCCCGCCGGTCGCTGGGGTCCAGCTCGAACTCCCTCACCACGTCAGCAGCATCGCGGGACGCGCCCAGCACGAGGTTCCAGTACCCACACCACGTCCAAGCGTCTTGGGCCGGGGGAGCCGTGTCCAGCGCTTCGACTTCCACGACCAGGGCAAGCACGCCGTCAACGTCCTCGGCGTTGTCCGCTTCGGTCGCACGGGTCGCGATCGTGTTGAACTCGGCCCGGGTAACTGGACGTCCGGCTTCCCGGCGCCTGCGCATCCACCCGACGAACGCAAGGTCTAGGGCCGTCATGGCCTTGATCAGCAGGTCTTCATGTCGTAGGTCTGTCATGTTCGTTCCTCTACTCAGGTTCGGACCATGGGCTCGGGTGGTTGGCGCCACGCCGGGCCCGCTTCGTTTCGTCAGTCCGTCATGCTCTCCCAAGCCGCAAGCGCGCCAAGTTCCCGCGCCAGCTCTTCAAGATCCACATGGGCTTGCTCCACTGTGTTTCGGTCCACATCGATCACGAAGTACTCGCCGATCGAGGCCTCATAGGTACCGCGCCACTTCTTGAGAACATGGCCAGCTCGCCCCTCCTTCGCCAGCTTGCGGTTGACACGCTGCATGACGGCACGACGGCTCACCGGGACCTTGGTCTGTTGCTTCTGTTTGCTCATGTTCTCAAGTGTACGTCCGCTTGAGTGCACGCGCAACCCCCTCGCGTCGATTTCTTCGAAAACTACGGGGGACCGTCCCCCCGTAGTTACTGCGCGTCAGCAGGTCTCCGAGATCAGCATCGCGGCCGCCTGCTCTGCGGCTTTGCCGAGGGTGGTTTGTTTAGCTTCAATTGTTGCTGAACCAGAGTCGTGCTGTTTTGCCCTTCCGCGTTCCCGCCGTGCTCCCTCTGCCGCTCCTTGGCGGCGGGGGCGAAGATCAAGCGCTTCAGTTCGCGCGCAACCATGGCGCGCTGCCTGCCGACATGTGCCGGCGTTCGTCGTTCAATGCTTTCACATGTGCCACGACGCGAGGCAACCGCGCGGTCCCTCGCAGTGCCCTCTTGAACGCGTTGCCGGTGCTCGTGGGTGTGATTGGGTTGTCGGAGGGTGCGGACGCGTTCTTGCGCCCGTTGCGGCGGGGGATCAGTCCTCGTCGGGGTCCGCGTACAGATCGCGACGGCGCCGCTCCACTTCCGCCTCACGATCCTTCGCGGCGAGTTGTTCGCGGTGCGCAACGAAGGCCTCATCGGTCATCGCAAATTGACGTGCCACCCGCCGTTCGTCCTCACTGAGCCGCGGGATCGAGGATGCCGGTTTGCTCGCGCTTGGGGAGGCCTTCCGCGTGCTCGTGGGAGGCTTGCGGTCCAAGGTCGATCCGACATCCTTCGATGCGCGGGTGACCTCCCTCGCGATGACGTACGCGGAAGGTGTCATCCCGAGCTTTCGCGCTTCCTTCAGTTCAGCGTTCGTGAGCGGATACCGCTTGCCCGCTAGGTGTTTCGTCGCGTCTGTGCACGCGGCCGGCCAAATGAACATTTGAAAGTCAGTCATCGTTTCGTGTCCTTGTCTGCCCTCGGTTACGCCCTCACTCGTCCGTTGCAGGTATCGGACTGCACTCCGTACTCCGATCATGACGCGGGCTCACCCGTCCCAACCCAAATCGACGTCCACGCCCTCCTCGAACACGAGGACGTCTGTCAGCTCGGGTTCGGCTCGGATCGTCTCGACCTGTTTCGCGGTCAACCCTTCGTGCGTAGAACCACGGGTGGACCATTCCCGGCCGCATCTGAAGAACGATCGCCGCTCGCCTCCCGGCCCGTTGTCGCCGGCTTGGTGAACCCTCTCGCGTGCCTTTGCGAAAACCGTGTAGCCCATCACACCCTCATCGAACGTCGAAGTAGACCAGCATGTTTTCAACGCTGGTGCCTGCCGCTAGGACCTTCGACGCCTGTAGCCAGATCGTCTCGCCGGGCCAGACACTCTTGACGGCGACGGTCCCGCCCGATGCCATTTCGAGCACGATCGAGCCGATCGATCCTGCCCGAATCCCGACGCAGGGGCGCCCGTAGGTTGCGATGCAATCGAAGTCGGCCGCAAGGGGCGCGTTCGTCGCGATCGGTTCGCAGAAAGGGATCGTTGCGATCATGACTTCACCCTCCGTTGCAGGTACTTCTCGAAGGATTCGCCCGGCCGCGCGTCTGCAATGTCGATGATTTCGGACGGCGCAAGCTCATCGATCGAATCGACGTCGATCAACTCGTCACGGCGCAAGAATTCGAACGCATCGCTGAAGCACTCGACAACGCGCGACCCGTCCGCGCGCTGGCACCACGTGAGCCTCCGACATTCCGGCGCACCCGTGCCGTGGTTGATCTTCGTGCGCGTCTGCACTTCCGCAGTCGGGCGCCCATTCAGATCGAGAAGGAAGATCGGTTGCCCTGCCTCATCGAGCACGGGGATCTTGATCTCCAATTCAGCGGGTCGGAAGCAATGCAACACGTGCGTGCTCCCGCCTGTCTTCCACTGCGCCCCGCACCGCCAAACGCCCTCATGGCGTGGCCGTTTTGGCGACCTTGCTGTGACTCTGTATGCTCGCATCATCTACCTCATTCCCAACGGGCATGACCCGCGCTTGTGTTCAACAGAAGGGCGCCGTCAGGGCGCCGACCGACGGGGAGAAAGGAGAACCGAGAACCCGTCGATCGGCGGCAGTGCGACGCACCGAACAAGACCCGCTCGTTCGGCTGGAACGTGCTCAGCACGCCCTTGCACTGCGCACAGGTGATTGGCCTGTGCGACCCCCGAACAATTGCGGTTTGGGACGCATTGCACGCGGGCAGTAGTGTCGCGCACGATACGCGGGGCGCCGACTTTCGCCCCATGGGGGAACCAACCCTGTCCCAAAATCTGCGGCTTGGGACACATCCGCGGGTGCAATGACCACCACGCGGACGCGAGGGGCGCCGACTTTCGCCCCTTTCGAGAGGAAGGGCTCTATCCCAAAGCTTGTTCATTCGCTCGCGAGCCCCAAACGTCGGTCATACGAGCGCTGGTCGTCGCGAGCCTGCGAGGCCGATGCCTTCTCATCGTGCTCGTCTTGGAGCCTGCGCGCTTCTGCGTCGCGTTGGGCTTGGAGGTTCGCGAGCCGCTCCTCTTCATTCGCGCGCCGCTCGGCCGCTTCCCGGGACGCGCGCGTGTCCTCGCGTTCGAGCATCGCGAAAGCTTCGGCTTGCGCCTTCTCTTGGGCGGCAAGTTCCTCTTCGGTCAAGCGGGTGTCGGTGAGCAGCTCAAGGCGCCCGTCAGCAGGGTTGCGATTGCCGCATCCAACAGCCACTTCCGCCCTTGCTTGCGAGTAGGTTCGGGGCAACGCGTCGATGTCCGCACCGCCCGCCTGCCGATACGCCTGGACGGCCCGCGCATGGACGTCAACGAGCTTGCGCACTTCGCCGTCAATCTCGCCAAGCTCGCGAAGAACGTCGACCACCCGGGGCGAGAAGGCACGCAAGAGCGGCGCAAGCTGTGTGCTGTACCTTGCGGGTTCCAGCAACCGGGCAAGTTCGGCTTGGTGCTCTTGCTCGCGTGCATCCGCAAGGGCTCGTTCCGCCACTTCGACGTCATGCGCAAACGCCCTCACGTCCAGCTCAGCACGGTCCCGTTTCGCCTTCGGCCGGGTCACGAACATGGCGTAGCTCTCTTCGTCCCGGGCCGATTGCATGTAGGCGACTTCACCCGCTTCGACTTCCGCCTCCGTCTCGCGCAACCGGCCTTGGGCGGCCGTCAAGCTCGCCTGGCACCTTTGCAGCGCCCTCTCAAAATCCGCGGACGGCGCCGCTTCGGTCTGTTGTTTCTTCGTGCTCGTAGTCATCGGTTTCCTCATCGCCCTCAATCCCAAAAATCGACCCCAAAACCATCGCCCTCGTCATCATCTTCGCCGTCGCCGGGGAGGCGCCCCGCGTAGGCTTGATCGTCGAGCCGCTGAAGCTCTCGCATCGTCGCGGCCCAATCGACATTGCACTTGCGCGTCGCCTCCCAAATCGCCAACACCAACGCGCTCACAAGGTCGCCGTGCGATCCGTCACGTGCCGTCGGCGATGAAATCGAAAGACCACCACCCGGCAATGCTCGACTCACGACTTGCCGAAGTTGCTTGAGCAATCGCGGATCGTTCGGGAGTCGCACGCGCCCTTCCCGCATCGCCGATCGCGCCGCGACGAAAACAGCAGCCTTGCCCGCTTGCCCAGCCGGCGCATCCACGAACGTGAGCGGGCTCGTGTGCTCCCGAATGCTCTCGCGATAGTGCGCGTCCGACGCAAACCGCGTGCACCCACAACCCGCCATCACAGCCTTGAATTGAGCCCCAACCTCGGAAGGCTTCAACGGCGAACCCTTCATAGGCCTGATCTCCACCAACCTCACCAGCTCGTGCACCTTGCCGACTTGCTCCAGTACCGCCAGCACCGACGAGTTAGACGAAAACCCGAAGTCGGTCCCCGCATGCGTCGGCCCCGCAATCGTCTCGGCCGGCACCACCAGGTCGGCATCAATGCACGCCTCGATCGTCGCCGGATCGAAGAACTGAGCCGCACCCGCCCCTTGCACCTCACAGAAGAACTCGCGCCGCGCGTTGTCTTCATCGCGCTCCAACTCCTGCTCAACCACAGTCCGGATCCGCTCATCGTCCCGCATGAGCAACGTGGTTGTGATCGCTGCCATCCCGCTCACGGGATGTTCGAAGTTCGTCTTGATCAAGTCGGCCAGCAGCGACAACTCGCTCCAAGCCGTGCTCAGAATGATCAGGATCCCACCAGGCAAGATCCGCGGCGCCAACGCCCGGTAAATCTCCCCGTCGTTGACCACGAAGTCGCTGTTCAGAAGAAAGTCGGCCTCGTCCATCGACGCATAGAAGTACGTGCGGGTTCGCGTCGCAGAACCACCACGCGCAGCCGGCAAACACTCAAAGCAGATGTAGGCCCCATCGGGCCGCTTCATCGTGAGACTGTCCGCCGTCTCACCCAAGATCATGCCCGCAATGTACGGATGTCGCTTCGCCGCTCCGACCACGTACCGCAACCACTGCCGCGCCTCCCGTATCGAAGGACCAACGTTGACCCCGTACGCAATCTCACCCGGGGCAAGCCCCCCCAAGTCGATCGTGAGCCCCTTCCACAACGCAACCAGCGCTGAGATCCATGTCCCTCCAACACGGGCCCCCTTGCGCCAACACAACACGGTTCGCGTCGCAGGCGGGAATCTGTCGACGTTGCCGAAACACTCCCGCGCCGTGCCGCGCTCCGCTCCCTCCAATGTCTCGGGCTCGTGCCGGTCGAACACCACCTTGCAGAACACTCGCTGCGCGGCCGACAGCACGAGCGACAGGAACCCCAGGACGAATGCGAGGAACGGTAGATCCATCTGCTTCGGGTCCGTGCTCGGGCTGGACGGCACCGTGGCGGCTTCGACCTTCGGCCGGCGGGTCCTTCGTGGCGGGTCCGCCGGGGTCGCCACCGTCGGCCCCATGGACGCCGGGGCCGGGGCGATAACTTCGGGGGCACCGGTGCCCTCGACCTTTCCCGCCGGGGCCAGCTCGATGATGCGTCGCCGTCTCACGAGACCACCCCCTCCCCCGTAACCTCGGACCCTGTGGGGCATGAGGTTTTCGAGGGACTCCAAAGCGCGTCCCTCGCGGCGACACCACCGAGAGTCAGCCACACCCGCACCACCCGGACCTGCGTCTCCCCTCCGTACACAGTCGAGTCAGGCACGGCCTCGATCACGGTGCGCACCCGCGCCAACCCGATCGAGGCAAGCGTCTTGCCCGCCGCTTGGAGTGCCGCCGTCTCCGCCCGGCTTCGCGCCGTCAGTGGTAGCCCTTCGGCCGCACCGATGGGTGGCGCAGTCCGGAGGATCGATCGCTCGCGGGAACCTCGTCGCCGCTTCATGGGAGATCGATCTCCCGTGGTGGTGCTCATGGGAGATCGATCTCCCGTGTCGGCCCCGGTGCTCATCGGGTACCCCCTTCGTCATCATCGTCCAATGCCCCGTGCGGCCCCTGCACGGCCCTCAGGCGGGCCAAGGGCGCGTCAAGGTCATCAGCATCGTCCTCGCCCTCATCGACGTCCTGGGAGGCGTCCTGGCGGGTCGATGGCACGGGCTCGCGTGTCTGTGGTGCCGGTGCTGTCCACCATGCCGGGATCGGTGGCGCTGGCTTCGGTAGTCGCTGGCTCAGGTCGATGCCCGACACCATGAGCCGCTCGCCTCGCGTGTCGTGCGTGGTCGCCCGCTCCTCGCACTCGATTCCGCGCTTGGACCCGAGGCCTGCCGCCAGTGCTTGTGCTCGCCAGTAGCCCGCCACGGCGAAGTGCCAGCATGCGGACGCGACCGCGACCGCCACGGGTGCCGCGTCGCTTTCGAGGGTCCGCATGGTCGACCGGTAGAGTTGCTGCGAGTCCTTCACGACATCGGCGTCAGCTTCGCCCAGCTCATCACGGGTGAGCTTCCCCACTTGGCGCCCGATCGACATCTTGAGCCCACGTTGCCGTCCAGCATCGTTGTTCGGGGGGAACCGCCCTTGCTTGTCGTGGTTGCGGTTCCGCCTACGCTCCGCATGCTGGGGGTCGACACGCCGCAACATGCCCGAGGTTGCGAGGGCCGTGCGCCCCTTCCCATTGCTCCACTCAGTGCCCATTTCGAGCCTCGCTTGTCGCGACGGCCGCGACATCCGGCGCGACGATCCGTGTGTTCCTCGCGCGGTTCCGAACCCTGGTATCGGGTGCGGGACCCGTGGCGAGCGTCGGACCCGCGTACTGGTAAGCACCCGCGTACTGGTCAGCACCGGCGTACTGGTCCAGGAACGTGCTCACCGGGTCGGGGTCGAGGCAGCCAAGGTCGAGGTCGAGTTGTGCACCGTGTTGTTCCGGGTCCTCGGACGCACCGATGGGTGTCTGACCTTTTGCGCCCATCGTTGTCCTGATTTGGTACTTGCGCGTGCTGGTGGCGGTACCGCGCCTTGTGCTGGTGGCGGTACAGCTCGTGTTGTTGTTGCTTGTCGTGGTACTGGTCACTCGGCCTTCGGCCTCGCGACGGTCCGCGCCTTCGGCACGGACACGCACCTGGGGTTCACACGGGGGAGACGGAGACGCGCCTCTCTTCGCCCGCGGAGCGGAAGTTTCACCAGGGTGGGTGCCGATGCCGTCTTCGGCGTCGGCCGTGTGCCGCCGTTGCCGTCTTCGGCAACGTGGCGGCGCACCAGTATCGAGTGTGCCCCGTCCCGAAGCGAGAGCGAGTAATGTAATGACGCGCGACGCGCGCGAGGACGGGGTGCAAGCGGGACGAGCGGGACGACCCTTGTTTTGTAGCGTCCGGTGCTCGTCCCGGGGGTCGTCCCGGTTCGGGCGGGACGGGGGTCGTCCGGGGGTCGTCCCGGTATGTCGGGACGGGGGTCGGGACGGGGGTCGGGACGGGGTCTCAGCGTACATACCAACCCCCTTCTCGCTCCTCACACACCCGCTTGAAGATCTCTCGTTTTCTGGTTGCCCGGCCCTTCACGTTTTCGACGATCGCTTCGCCCGAGCACCCAGGGTTCGCGCTCACGAAGGCAAGCACGTCACGCTCGATCTTGTCGACCGGGATGGCCGGCGGGTTGTCTGCGCGGCGCCTCTTGGCTCCCTTATTCGACTTCGTTGCGGTCGGCTTCGCTACTTCCTTCGGTGCGTTCGCGACCGTGACCGGTTCCCCGTATCGAATCGAGAGCCACCCGAAGTGACGGGGCGAGGTCGGCTTGGTCGCGTGCCAGTACGTCAGCCCGCTCTCATCGTGGTGCTGCAACGCGATGACGGCATCGGCCTTGTGAGCGCCCGCGTACTTCGGGGTGTCGTGTCCCTCAGCTGTGGCGACGATCCAGCATCCCTTGGCCCGTGCTGGTTTTAGCGCGCGGAGTCGTGCTTCCACGTCCGCCAGCTCATTGTCACCCCGTCGCGGTTCGCGGCATTGTGCTTCGGCCAAGCTGTCGACCGCGAGAACGCTATCGGGCTCCACCAGCTCTGCGATGACATCCTCCAACTGCCACGCATCGAGGATGTGGAGGCGCGGGTACTTGTCCACCAAGTACCGCGCCACCTCTAGATCGCTCCCTCCGACCCCATCACGCGCGGCCAGATGACGCGCGAACACGTCGCCTCCCCGGTCGTACGCGCACACGATGACCTTGTGATCTTCGTGAAGGTGGAGCCACACGATCTCCACCACGATCGCAGTCTTCCCGGCGCCGGCACGTCCTACCAGGATCATCATGCGGCCCCGGAGCATCACGTCCTTGATCGCAAGGTCGATCGAGGCAATCCCGGTCGACATCCCATCCGATGATGCGGTGCTCGCGAGCATCCGTGCCATCACCGGGTGGAGCCGCGCATCGAATGTGGGCACAGTAGACTCGCTCCGTTTCTTCACGATGCACCACCCTTCACAATCGGGTGATTCACGAGCCGCATCATGTCGCCGTTCGGAAGTCGCACTACGATCGTCTCCTGACCCGCGGGCATCGTGCGCAACTCATCGGTCCACGTGTCGGTCCCGCCGAGTTCGCGTAGATGTCGGATTGCATCGTCGAGGTCGAGCCACACACACGCGGACGCGCTCTCGTCGCAAATCACCACGCCGATCTGCCCGGGCTCGCGATCCATCGTGAGAGCGACACGCGCAGCCTGCTCGGCACGTGGATGGATCGCGAGCTTGGCCGCCCGAAGTCCTGTGATGACCGCACCACCACGCGAGCGATTGTGCTTCGGCGTCCTCATAGCGCCCGCCTCGCCGTCTCACGGGCCGCGTCGCGCCGTGCACGCTCTGCCATGGCATCGTCACCACCGGCTCGTGCACGGCGCCATGCATCGGCCGCACGGACGTCCACGCGCCGTGTCCTCCCATCACCCACGCACGGGAGCCCGTCACTGATCCACGTGCGGACTGTCCGCAACGACACGGCATGGCGTTCCGCGTACTGGGCCGCCGTCGCATACAGGATCTCAGGCTCGTGTGCAGGAACTTCCCCCGTCGTGACACCGACACCGAGCACGGCCCGCACACGAGCCGCAAGCGCGGGGTCCGCATCGATCGCGTCCAGCATGCCCATGAGCAACTCTCGCGCGATGCTCATGGCGCCCGCCGATCGCGGATGACGACCCCTAGCTCCACCAGCTCATCGGGCGTGCACCCGAGAGCATGCGCCATCTTCAAAGCGGTCCGCTCTGCGATGGGTCGACCGCGCGAGGCGTGACCGATGGTCTGGCGGTCAACCCCGCACACCCGCGCGAAGGACGAGAAGGTTCGGTGGCCAGCACGTGCGAGCCGTTCCAGTAGGGCGAGCTGTAGAGTTGCAGATCCAGGTGCCACAGCCATTCTCCATTTCTGGCGGATGGTCGCGGTCTCCGGCTGCGCTGCTTGCCTCCAGCGCCCTCGATACGCTCCTAACGTGCCTTCGATGGGTCATGCCCATCGGGGCGGTATCGAGTACCTACCCCACATAATGGCATCGTCCGCACTTCTGGCAATAGTGTCACGCTCTACAGTGTGCAGCCGTAGGTGCGTCCGCATCGACAGACGCAGGGCGCACCCGTGTCCTACCTTTTTTTCGGAGGCCTCCCGTCGTCACGCACAACGGTCAGACACGGCACCCACCCGCGAAGACAACGCGCGTGTCAAGTCATGTGGAACCGCTTGTTTTCTAGGAAGTGAGGATGTGGGAGAGGATGGCGCGTGCGCCGGCAATGTCGCCGGCATCGAGCAAGTCCACGGCACGTTCGAGCACGTCGCGGGAGCAATAGAGGACGTCGCAATCATGCCGCGCGGGGTCACTCAGAGCACCGTGTCCAGTACCCGGCGCATCGTGGACGCTCCCGCCGTCCCTACGATTGGCGGCCCGTTCGACTTCGTTGCCGCTCGGTGCACCCACAAGCACGGGAGCTGTCACGTTTCTGCGTACCGATGCCAAGATGAAAGAAACTTGCGGCATCGGATGGGTTCTCGCTCTTGTCTCCTTGCTGGTCGCGGGGTGTGCTGGGGCGCCGGGGTTCGCCAGCCCGGTCGGTCTACCTCTCCGGAACCAGCAGGCGCCCGTGCTTGCGGAGCCCCTCGGACTGGGGGCCCCTGAGGCTCCCGAGGCCTCGCCTCCAAACGCCAAGACCTTGCCTTCCGCAGGAAGCGATGGGGTCCCGAAAGCGCGCCTACCGATGGCCGAGGCGATCGACTTGGAGGCAAGTGCCTTGCGGTGCGAGCTGCCGACCGACCCCGATCAAGCCCTGGGACTGTACGGAAAGGATGCCTGGCCGCCCGGTCACGTGGTGCTGACGTTCGACGACGGCCCGCACCCGACGATCACGCCGCGGGTTCTGGACCTGCTGGACCACCACGACATGCACGCCACGTTCTTCCTGGTCGGCCGAGCGATCAACCGCAGGACCTTTCACATCGTCCAGCGGATGGTGGGGGCCGGTCACACGCTGGGGGTCCACTCGTACAACCACGACATCGAGATGTCGACGCGCGTCGCGGGAGAGCGAACCGTGGCGTACATTCAAGGGCAGCACGCGGTCACGCAGATCCTGATCGACCTCGCCTTGCTCGCCTCCTCCGCGGACGACTTCGATCGGCTGTACCGCCAAGTATTCGAGGAGGACCCGCTGGTCTACCTTGCTTCTTCGTCGCTGCGCACCAAGCTGTCCACCTATGCCGCCCGGCACGAGGCGTTGCTCCGCGACTACGGGCTTCGCTCCGGCGAGCGCGTGCACCCGGTCCTCTTCTCTCGCCCGCCCGGCGGCGCGCCCTACCTCGGCGAGTCGCCTGCCTGGTCCAAAGACGCATACGACGAGGCCATGACGCGGTTGGGAACGCTGAACGTGATGTGGCACGGGGGCGCAGGGGACACGGACCCACAGAAGCGCGGCGACTTCGCCTTTCTGCTCGGGAACATCCGGCACCACGCCAAACGCGGCGGCGTCCTCCTCATCCACGACTACATCCGCAAGGACGCGCTCGCCTCGGCCCTGCAGCTCATCGCCGACGACCCCGACCTGCACGTCGTGCCGATCGAGCAAGCCGTCGAGCAGAAGTTCGGGTGCGCAGCCTGGGCGTTGCGCGAGCGGCTCCAGCACCCCCTGCGCACACCCCAGGTTGCACGCGTCAGCCCCACGTCGACGCGTTGACTCATTTCCGTCAGATGACCGACCTTGACGGCGCCCCGTCGCGGTCGCATGGGCAGGTGATGCGTACAGCTCTTCGGGTGGGGTGGGCGGTCGCGGCGTTCTTGGCGGCAACGCCGGCGGGCGCGCAGACCATCGATGCCTTTTATGCGGGGTCCTACACGTTCACGGATCTGGGAGCCGTCCCCGGCCTTCCGTCTCAGTATGGCGGGCTCACGTTCGCCCAGGACCCCAACACGGTATTGATCGGGGGTGCGGCCAACACCGCAAACGGCAGGCTCTACCGCATTCAGGTGCAGCGCGACGCCGGAGGCCACGTGTCCGGCTTCGTGGGCACCGTGGAGGACATCGCGGACGGCGCCTACAACGACGGCGGGGTCGTGTATGGCCCCGAGGGCGTGCTGTTCATGGCTCGCTATCCGGTCAATCAGATCGGGCAGCTGCGACCGGGCAGCACCGTCCCGGACAAGACTGTCGACCTCGCCCCGCTTGGGGTGGCCACGTCGCCGGGCGGGTTGATGTTCGTCCCCTCCGATCACGCGGTGCCCGGGGCGCTCAAGCTGGTCTCGTGGCCCGGCGGCCAGTTCTATGCATTGCAATACTCCCCCGACGGCGCGGGGACGTTCAACATCGATTCTGCCGTCCAGGAGACCACGCTCCCGGGCGGACCGGAGGGGTTCATCTACGTGCCTATCGGCTCGACGCTCTTCCCCGCTCCGAGCATGCTGGTATCGGAGTATTCGGCCGGCCAGATCGGCGCGTTCGAGCTCGACGGAAACAGCAATCCCGACGTCACCACGCGGCGCACCTTCATGACCGGACTGACAGGCGCGGAGGGGGCTGTCATCGACCCGGTCACGGGGGACTTCCTCTTCTCTACGTTCGGCGGCGGGAGTCGCGTGATCGTCGTGAAGGGCTTCGCGCTCCCACCGGGTGCGCCTTGCTCGACCGGCGATGATTGCGGCAGCGGCTTCTGCGCGGACGGCGTGTGCTGCAACGAGGTCTGCGCGGTGGGCGCTTGCGATGCCTGCTCGGTCGCGGCGGGAGCTTCGGAAAACGGTGTCTGCGAGCTGCTCACGGGCACGACTTGCGACGACGGGAACGCATGCACCGCACAAGACGCTTGTGCTGCCGGGCAGTGCACGGGACAGAGCGTGACCTGCACGCCTTCCGGAGAGTGCATGCAGAGTACGGGGTGCGACTCCGCGCAGGGATGCGAGGAAGAGCCGAAGCCCGACGGCACGGTTTGCGCGAACGGCACGTGCCAAGCAGGAAGCTGCGAGACGGGGGCGGGGGGTTCGAGTGGCGCGGGCGGTGCCGCGGGGGCGGCCGGCGCAGGTGGCGCAGCAGGCACAGCAGGCACGGGCGGTGAGGCCGGTTCGGCTGGAACTGGGGGAACTGGGGGAACTGGGGGAGCATCTGGGTCCGGCGGCATGTCCGGAACGGGGGGCACGGGCGGCGCCACCTCCACGGGCGGCAGTGGTGGCATCAGCGGCAGTGGCGGCGGTGGCGGCAGCGGCGGATCTGGCGGTACGCAGCCCGACGCTGGAACGGCCGGCACGGGGGGCAGCGAGCCCGCCGAAGACGATGGAGGTTGCTCTGGCGGGTGTCGCACCTCGGGAGCGAGGCCGACACCCCTCGCGGCCCTCTTCTTGATCGCTGCGGCCGCGGCCGTCGCTCGAAGGCGGAAGCGCTCCGGGTGAGTGGTTCCGCCCGCCACAAGTTCCGGCCGGGTATCTGTGGCGAGAGTGACCGCTGGAGCTTCCCCTCCACCTGCCACGCTCCACCTCCCACGCTCCACCTCCCACGCTCCACCCTCCCACGCTCCACCCTCCCACGCTCCACCCTCCACCCTCCACCCCTGACGCGCACCCGCACGTCCACGCCAAGACCGCAGAAGGTGATCGGCGATGTTGCGATGACCGCGCGGGATCTGTGCTGCGATCTTGTTGGCAAGCGCGGCCAACTCGCAGGCGATACGGTAGGCGTCGAGCTTGTCGTGGGGAACCGCACCCGGTGTTGCGCTCTCGGGGGCGTGCGCGTGCGCGTGCGGGTCAGGGGTGGGGCGTGGCGCGTGGCGCGTGCGCGTGGGAGGTGTCGGCGCTGTCCAGCTGGATCTCAGGCTCGTCGGTTTTGGGCTTCATACCCCCCTGTCGGCCACGGCCGGCTCCATGTTGCGTGAATTCGACATGCTCGAGCCTGCACCCGTCAGTTTGGGCCACCGTGTTTCGCGCTCTGGTTCACGGACCAGGACTTGGGACGGTACGACCAGCGTCACATCGCGGAGCGCAGAGCAACCCAGACCAGCATGGCCAAACCCGCCACGGGCACGGCCAAGGCAAGCACCCCGAAGCCCAGCAGCACAACACGCATGCGCCACGTGCGTAGCGCGTCCTTCAGGGTTCGGACCTTGGACCCCGCGGCGTGCGCCACGTCGCCAGAGGCTTGCGAGCCGAGCACGCTGTCGGCTCCACAGTACACACAGGTGGCAGCGAGGGCTTCCGGCTCTACCGTAAGGGGCGCCCCGCATCCACGGCACGTGGGACTGCCCCCTGCCCTCTGCGGAGGTCCTGCCCACATGCCCCGATCGAGCCTCTGCGCCGTGGCCCGCGACGCGATCGCCCACACCCACAGCGCGCCGCCCGGGAGCAGCGACGGAATCGCGACGAACACGAGCCCGTCGACCATCGATAGCGGGAACCACAGCACGAACACGGCGAGGAGGGACATGAACGGAGGCAGAAACAGAATCAAGGCAACCGCCACCCATTCGGTCCACCACGCAGCTTGAGCCGTCATTCTCCTCCAGCGAGGCTCCACTTCCTTTCGGAGGCGCGCCGCCTGCTGCTGCACTGCCAACGCGTCGAGGTGCGTCTGAGGGATGACCACCGACGCTTTGCAGTATCGGCACCCGGTCGCTGGCGCGGCCACGAGGGCCACGTCACCGCCGCACGATCCACAACGAAGGGGCTCGAGGCTCATGGCGCATGCCTGTAGCGAACGCTGTAGTGTCCCGTCGTCTCGGCCACGACCTGGTACGTGGTTCCGGGAGCAGGCATGAACGCGGCTTCCCAGGCGTAGGACGAGTCGCCCGACCGCTTCAAGGTGACAGGTCGTCCGTTCGCGTCGACTGCGCCGTCCCTTCCGGGGGACTGCAGGCGCGCGACTTCGCTCGAGGCGACCTCGACGAGGGTCTTGCGTCCCGCTTCCGGCACGAAGGTCAGGACTTGCTTGGACCGGCACCCGCCCGCTTCACCGATGCACAGGCGAGCCCAATCCCCGAACGCGAGCGGCCAGCCTGACTCTGCGTACCGGTACCCCGGCATGGCAGAGAACACCGAAGCGCACAGCGTCAGCGAGAGCACGGCCAGCGACACGAATACGCCGGCGATCTCTCCGCCCTTCTGAACGCGGTCGTCGTCGAGGATCTCCTCTTTGCCCTTGGCCTTCCTTCGGCGCAGGCGAACCAGGAACCACAGGTGCGTGAAGGTCGACAGCACCGACAGTGCGGCGAGGGCGAATGCCGCGAACCCGAGCATCGTCCACGTGGCGTGGGACTCACGGATCCCCGCCACCACGAGCAGCACGCTCGCCACGAGGTAGAGGGGAATGGCGAGCAGGTCGGCGACGCCCGCGGCGGTGTTCTCCGCGGGGGCGGTGCGGTCTCCCCTCCCCTTGCCGGCCACGAGCGCGATCAACCGCACGGAGATGGCGTCGACCTGAGCTCCCAGCGTGGCGTAGACGAGCAAGAGGGCGAGGCCGGTCACCACGAGGGCGAGCACGCTGCCCCCGAGACCCTCGGCGATCCCTTCGAGGAATCCCTCCAGCGCCGCGTCCCAGAACCCGCGCAAGAACGCGATGGCGATCCCGAGTCCGAGCGCTGCCCCCACGCGCTGCGCCAGCAGGATGACGATCCTCGTTCCGATCGATCGTCGCCCCCCCTTCCTGCGTTCCGCGCTCATATGCGGCCCACGAAGTGGGTTCCGGCCTTGCCGTCCAGCGCGTCGAGCAAGTGCTCGGGGTCCGTGATGAGTCCGCGCTTGCCGCCCTGCTGCAGGAACTGGTGGATGGCTTGGATCTTCGGGCCCATCGAACCGGGCGGGAAGTGGCCCTTCGCGATGTGGTCCTCGATCTCTTCCATGGTCACAGCGCCTAGCGCCATCTGCTCAGGCTTGCCGTAGTGCAGGTAAACCTTCGGCACCGCCGTCAGCACGACCAGAAGCTCGGCGCCGATCTGGTTGGCGAGGATGGACGACGTCAGGTCCTTGTCGATGACGCACTCGATTCCCTCGTAGTCGTCGTTCTTGTCCTTGTGAACGGGGATGCCGCCGCCCCCGCAGGCCACGACGATGTGGCCCTGCTGCGAGGCCTCCCGGATCATGCGGTGCTGGATCACACGCTTGGGCGAAGGGGACGCGACGACGCGACGCCAGCCGCGGCCGGAGTCATCCACGACGTCCCACTTCATGTCCCTCGCGCGCTGCTCGGCTTCCTCCTTCGAGAGGAACGGTCCGATGGGCTTGGTGGGGTGCTGGAAGGCGGGGTCCGTCTCGTCGACGAGGACCTGCGTGATCACGGTCACGACGTAGCGGTCGACGTGGCGACGTCGAAGCTGGTTGAGCAGGGCTTGTTGGAGGAAGTAGCCCAAGCTGCCCTCGGTTTCGGCCACGAGCACGTCGAGGGGAAGGGCGGGGATCTGGTCGCGCGTCTGCTCGGTGGCGAGGAGGCGGTTGCCGACCTGCGGCCCATTGCCGTGGGTGATGACCAGGTTGTAGTTGCGCTCCACGAGCGTCATCAGCCGTTCGCAGATGTACGCGGCGTTGCGTTCGTGGTCGTGGACGTCGCCCTTCTCACCTTTGCCGATGAAGGCGTGGCCGCCGAGGGCCACGAGGACGATGGGGCGGGACGGTTGCGTGGGGGGGGAAGCGTTCACCCGCGATCGCGTAGCATCGACGCCACGCTGCGGGAAGCGGATCGGGCGCGAGGTCCCGTCGCACTGCGTTCGCTAACCTGGATTCGTAGCCGCGGTACTCGAGCGTTTGAGCAGCTCGGCGGATCAGCCGCCGACGAACTCACCGCCTGCCGCCGTCTCCCCGAAGCGACGGCGCAGCTCGATCGCCTCGTCCCTCATCAACTCTTCATGGCCCTCCGGGATCTCGCCGTAGAAGAACTCGTACAGGCCGTCGTTGACCTTCACCCGGGTCGAAGCCCCGTGGCTCCTCGCGTAGTCCGCCGAGCACTTCGGCGCATCGCCGCTGCACGCCTCGGCCGGCCCGCCGGTATGGAGTTTCTTGTCCCACCAGGCCACGAGCACCGTCCGCTCATTCGACTTGATGGCCTTGCGGGTGGCCTGCTCCGCGTGTGCAATGCCACCGGTCGCGTCGAGCGCGAGATTGACGTCGCTCATCTTGTTCTTCGTAGGCTTTCCTACATTCGAATAGTCAGTCATGATTGTCTCCTTGGTAAAGGGTTTGGTCGAACGGGGTCGCCCAGGCAGGAGCATCGCGCGTGCCAGTACCCAGATGCCGCTCCCGCGAAGCACACGACATCGAGGGGACGCTCAATTCCCTTTCTCCGTTCCAAGGTGGACGAAAAGCACTGCGCACCGCCCTACTTCAAGACGATGCAACGGCCCGTCAGAATGGCGCAACCCCCTCCGCCTTCTGTGGCTTCTGCGCCTTCTGTGATGTCTCGCCTAGAAGAGGTCGCCGCTCTGCGTCAGCGCGGGCCCGGGAAAAGCTTTGACGGAGGCGCCGCGCAAGTCACGGTTTTTGTGAGCTCGTCATTGGAGGGATTGGCATCTGCTACGCTGCCTTGGAGGATGAAGCGCACCTGCCAAGTGCCCAGCGGAATGGCGTAGTTGTGATGCAGTGTGGACCCCGGCGCCTTGAGCGATTCAACGTTCAGGCGCGGCCAGCTGTCCACCTGACCATCCCTCAGGATCTTGAGCATGGTGTCGTTTGCGGGATCGAGAACTGCGGGATGCATTGGCCCGGGGCCGTTGTTGCGCAGCCCCAGAGCAACCACGCAGCGGTTGGTGTCCCAGCGAACGCTGGCCTCGTAGGGCTGCAGGTCATGAGGCGGACGCGTCGAGACGCAAGGATTCCCGATGGCGAATCCCTGCACGAAGGCGTTGTTCCCCGCATTCGCGTCGGTGAAGGCGCCGATGAACTTGTAGAGATACGACCCGTAGACACGGTAGTCAGGTTCGACGTACGTGATTTCGCCGCCCGGATTCTTGAGCACATGCGCGGGGTCGAGCGTCCCCAGCCTGAGCACGCCGGAGGCAAGGCCGTCGAAAGTCCGCTGGATCTGCGCGTTGAAGATGCTGTCCTGAGCGACCGTCGTCCCCACGTTCTTCACTCGAAAGGACGGCCGACAACCCGATGCCAGCCCCAGCGATGTGAGCGCCAGGTCTGGCAACGGCGTCGTGCATGTGAGAGTCCGCGTGATGGAATTGTTGCTTTCGTTGGACTCGGCGACGACGTGCGTTGCGTCGATTGTGACAGACAGCGTCTTGGTGCCGTCGATTCGGATTCCCGACGGTACGAAGGTGAGCGTGCCTCCCGGCGGGGAAAGCACCTTGCTCAGGTCGACTCCCTCGAGCGTCCGCGTGAAGGAAGTCCCGATCGTGAGCGTGGCAGAGGGGTACGCCGACGTGGGAAGTGCAGCCGTCCCTCGGTTCGCAAGCTTGATCGAAACCGAGCAATCGCCGCCGACTGCGAGATCCTCGAGGACGAGATCGGGCAAGACGCCAGCGGGTGCGGGCACAGGCATCAGACAAGCGCAGAGGACGAGCCCAAGTTGAAGCATGACTGCAGGGACGTGACGACGCATGACACCTCTCCTTACGCCGAAAGGTACACCAGGAGGAAACGCTGGTGCAATGCGTTCAGCGGGAACTGCGGCCCGGTCGACCTGCGGGTGACGACGCGTTGGACGTGCTCGTTCAGAGGCGACCGTGGACGGTGGTCGTGTCGGTCATCGTCACCAACGTCAAGGGGTCGTTCGGGTTGGACCGTCGGGGGATTGGTCGCGCAGCCTCCTCGGCCGTGTACTCCACCGCGTACGTGTACCCCGTGGTCGGCGGCAGCTCGGCGGGCATCGCGTCCGGCCCACGCTCCCCCACCGTGTACTCGGTGACATGGACGCGCAGCGCATCGACGGGTTGCTCCGCACCGTCGGGCATGACCAGCGTTGCCTGCGTGCCGGGCAGCACGAGCAGGGTCTCACGGCGCGAGCCCTCGTGGTCCGTCATCACGCTGCCACGCGCCACCTGCAGACTCGTGGTCTCCAGCATGTCGAGCTCCGAGACCGCAGGGTCCGGGGCGAGCATCACGATGTCCGCGGTCCAGGCGTAGTCGCACGCGGAGCCTTTCACGCTTCTGAACGTGCCCTTTCGCATCCGGCGATGGGATGCAGTCCATCCGAGCCCGAGCCCGGAGAACCACAGAGGACGCAGAAAGCACAGAAGGGGCTGGCGCGGAGCTTGGCAGAGCGCGTGACGCAGGGTCATCCCGAGCCCGAGTCAGCCCCGACGACCCAGAGACCGTCACGGTCGGTACAACTCCGTCAACGGAACGACTCGCCACCGCCGCGCCATCGGAACCCGCCACCGCCGCGCCATGGGATCCACAATCGGTACCAATCCGCCGACGCCCATCCCCCCTTCTGTGCCTTCTGTGCCCTCTGTGGTTTCTCCCTTGCCCGAAACCCCTAAAACAGCTCGTCGCTCTGCATGAGGTTGTTGCAGTAATAACACTTCACGATGTTCTTGCCCTCGGGCCCCACCCGCATCGCCTTGACCGGCACGTGCTCGTGGTACTCGTGCCGCGTGATGCACCGGTGGTTCGTGCAGTTCGTGCCCGGCAGCCCCTCCACCACCTCGGGAAGGAACAGGTCGCGCTTGCGCACCACCCGGCCGTCCTGGATGTCGTTGACCGTCGCTCCCGGCGCGATCGTGGCGATGAGCCGAAGGTCCTGCTCCTCCAACAAGCGGTCCTTCACCATCATCACGCCCTTGCGCTGGTCCGGACGCTTGATCGGCTCCACCACCCCCATGCGGAACACGTCCCCACGCTCGCACAACCGCAACAGCTTGCTGATCTTCTGGATGACATAGGGGTTGCCCTCCACGTGATCGATGACCGTACCGTTCACCACGGGCCGGATGTCCACCGGTCCGCTTCGCTCCTTCTGGCCGCCCGGGTCCCTGTCACGGAAGCAATCGCCCACGGCGGCGCGCGGACGATGCAGATCGCCGTCGAAGTCGAACCCCGCGAGCCCGAGGGACAGGGCCATCTCGGTAAGGCGCGTGGGCACCCCGTTGCCCGCCTGGCGCTTCGGCCAGAACTTCGCGTGCCCCTTCAGCGACGGGTGAATCGTGGGGAACTCCTTGTTGTCCGGCAGCGGGTGCCCCACGCCGAAGGTGGGCTTGGTGCGCTTCATCATCTCGGGCGTGAACAGGAACATGTCCCGCGCCGCGTAGTACTCGGCGTCGTCCTCGAAGCGCTCACGCTGCAACCGGGTCATGTACAGGAAGTCGAGGTCGGGCAACTTCGCCTTCAGCGCGTTCGGGTCCTCGAAGTATTCGATGACCTGCACACCTCTATCCCCGAGGTGCTGAATCACCGCCTTGGGCATCCTCAAGTCCGGGTGGCTGAACACGTGAAAGCGGTTGTTCGGAAACAGCCCCAACAACACGGGGAAGCTGTGCGTCGTTCGGCCATACTTCGGGTCCACGGCGATCCCGATCTCGAGGTCGTGCAGCCGGCCACAGCATTCCTGGATCGTGAACACGTCGAGCAAGCCCTGGGTAGGGTGCTCGTTCTGCCCGTCGCCACCGTTGAAGCAGCACAGGGGTTTTCCCGAATCCCGGACCAGATGCTCGGTCACCGCCTTGGCCGCCCCGTCGAGCGGGTGGCGCAGAATCACCGCGTCCATGTCGTACGCGTCGAACATGTCGACCGTGTCCAGGAGCGACTCGCCCTTCTTCACCGACGTGGCTTCGGTGCCGGAGAACCCCACGGGCCGCAGCCCCAACCGCAACGCCGCGATCTCGAAGCTGAACCGCGTCCTCGTCGACGGCTCGTAAAACAGCAACGCCGCGAACAAGTCCCTGTCCCGCGCCAGCTTGTAGTCGTCGACGCGCTCGTTGCGAATGGCATCCTTCATCGACGCGGACAGCTTCAAGAAGTACTCGAGCTCGGCGCGCGTCACGGAGGAAACGTCCACCCAATTCTTTCCCAAGAACTTGGAGTGCGCAGCCATCGGAAGAACCTCCCTGCGATCACGGGGCCGCTGGTGCGACCCGGCGTGGGCGCCCTCATAGACGCACCGGCGAGAGAATTCCAGGCACAAGCTCTCGCCCCCATCCCAGCCTTCCCCCGAACCGTCGGGGGAAGGAGCCCTCTCACGCGCCGCCCGCCTTGTTGGTGGCAGGCCGCCTTGCTATTCGTCGAGCAAGATCCAGAGGTTGCCCCGCGGTCCGTGGCTTCGCTTCGGCTCAAGGATTACCGGAACAACTTCGGGGTTGTATCCGTTACGCTCGCACCCGTGGAAGAATCCGCCCTCAACGTCGTCAGTAAGATCCGCCTTCGCATCGGAGAGGTCATCCGCGGCAAGCCCGAGGTGATCGATCAGCTTCTCATCGGCGTGTTGAGCGCGGGACACGTGCTGCTCGAGGACGTCCCGGGCGTAGGCAAGACCACGCTCGCCAAGGCGCTGGCGCGAGCCTTCGAGGTCGACTTCACGCGCGTGCAGTTCACCCCGGACTTGCTGCCGGCCGACATCCTCGGTGCGCAGGTGCTCGACCCACGCGACGGCACCTTCACCTTCCGCGCGGGACCGCTGTTCACCCACGTTCTCTTGGCCGACGAGATCAACCGCGCGTCGCCGCGCACGCAATCCGCGCTGCTCGAGGCCATGAACGAAGGGCAGGCTACGATCGACGGGGTGACGCATCGCCTGCCCCGTCCGTTCTTCGTGCTCGCGACGCAGAACCCCGCCGACTACCAGGGCACCTATCCCCTGCCCGAGGCGCAGCTCGATCGCTTCCTCATGCGCTTGTCGATCGGGTATCCCGCACCGGACGACGAGCTTGCGATGCTCTTCGCGCGCCAGCACGGCGACCCGCTGGACGAGGTCGCTCCCGTGGCGACGGCTGCGACCTTGCTGGAACTTCAGGCCCTCGTGCGGGACGTGACGGTGAAGGAGAACGTGGCTGGGTACCTGCTGCGCGTGGTGGACGCGACGCGCAAGCATGGGGACCTCGAGGTGGGGGTGAGCCCACGCGGTGGCCTCGCGCTCTTTCGCGCGTCGCAGGCACGGGCCATGCTGCGGGGGCGTGCCTACGTGAGCCCCGAGGACATCCAGGCGCTCGCCGAGTCCGTGCTCGCCCATCGCGTCATGCTCACACCCCAGGCGCGCTACGGGGGTCAATCCGCGACGGGCATCGTCACGGACATCGTATCCCGCGTCCCGGTCCCGACGTGAGGGAAGCGTGAACCTCGCCAAGCTCAACTACGTTCTGATCCCGGGCACGCTGGCGGAGCGCGAACGCTGGAGGACGCGGCGCGTGGGGCGGGTGGCCGAGAGGTTCTACCGGCTCTGGCAGGTGCTCACGCGACGCGGCCGCGCGTTCTTTCTGATCGTCTTGCTGGTGGGCGGCTTCGGGGCCGAGGTGGCCACGACGCAGGTCTACTTGCTCTTCAGCGCGCTGCTCGGGGTGCTCGTGACGGCGTGGCTCGCGCGTGGTGCCTTTGCCCTCCGCGACGTGAGTTTGCGTGTGCGTTGGCCTAAACGGATCGCGGTGGGCGACGACGTCCGGTTCCGTCTCGGGCTCGAGAACAGGAGCGACGACACCTGGACATCGCTTCGGGTGCGAGGCCCCTTCCTTCCGTGGGATGGGCGGTGGATCGGCTCCGCGCCGATGGTGGACACGCTGGCGCCACAGGGAACGCAGGAGGTGGAGTGCCAGGCGCGCTTCGTGGCGCGTGGGCAGCATCATCTCGACCCTTTCCTCGTGCAGGCGCTCGTCCCGCTGGGGCTCACGCTGGGTCGCCCTGCGGTCAGTGACCCCTGCTCGTTTCTCGTGGTCCCGCGAATCGCCCCGGTGCGACGCATCGACCTTCCGGTCACGCGCCGGCACCAACCTGGCGGGGTGGCGCTCGCGTCCAAGACGGGGGAGTCGATGGATCTGCTCGGCGTGCGCGACTACCGGCCGGGAGATCCGCTTCGCGATCTGCACGCGCGGTCGTGGGCTCGCCTGGGCCGACCGGTCGTGCGCGAATACCAGGAGGAGTACTTCACGCGCATCGGTGTCGTCATCGACATCGACATTCGACGGGGAAACGAGCGCCAGCTAGAAGCCGCCCTATCGCTCGCGGCGGGCGTGGTGGAGCGGTTGAGCCGTGGCGAGGCTCTCATCGACCTGCTCGTGGTGGGCGATCAGGTCCACACCCTGACGCTGGGTCGCAGCCTGGGTTTTCTCGATCAGGCGCTCGACCTGCTCGCTTGCGTGGAAGGGACGGGCCGGCGATTCGAAGCCTCCTCGACGGCGTCGCGGCTGGCCCCCCACCTCGGGCGTCTCTCGTGCGTCGTGTTCCTCGCGATGGACTGGAACGAGGAGCGCCATGCCTTCGTGCAGCGCGTGAAGGACGCGGGCGTCGTGTGCCGCACCATCGTGGTCTCACCCCCCGTGGGCAAAGGCGAGAGCCCCATCCCGACCGCCGTGGCGCACCAGACGGACGTCGTCACGCGCGTGGCCACCGAGGCGATCGAGAAAGGGGAGGCGCTGTGTCTGTAGCAAGCCTTCCCCCCGTGCGTTCCCGCATCGCCCATGCGCTCGCGGTGGGTGCAGCCGCGCTGCTGTACGCGGTCGCGACGCAGGCGTGGTGGGTTGGCGTCGTGGTGGGCGCGGTCGCCGCGGCGAGTGTCGCCCGGTTCCCTCGCCTGGTGCTTCCGGCCTTGCCGGAGGTCGCGTTGACCTCCGGGGCCGCTGCCCTGCTCGCGATCTTCCTCCCTGTGTCCTGGCTGCAGGATCCTGCCGGCGTGGCCCTCTCCGAGTTGTCGGCCCGCGCCGCCGTCGGGCCGATGTTGCTCGTGGTTCTGCGCCTGCTGATCGCGTCTCCCACGGGAGGCAAGGGCTTGAACCTGATGCTGCTCATCGCCAGTGCGGTCGCCTGCGGACAGACCGACGGCGGGTGGCGATACCCGGTGCTGGCGGCCGTCTTGCTCGTTGCCATCGCGGCGGACCTCGTGCAGGACCGGCATGGCGGTCCGACCCTCGCGGGGTTGCGGGGCCGCCCCCTGAGGCCGTGGCTGTCGGCCGTCGTCGTGGGCGCGTGCGCCACCGTGGCCTGCGCAGCATTGCTTCCCGTGCTTCACGGCCGCGTCATCCGCGCGTTCTACGACCTGGAGCGCCGCGGCTCGACGTCGGGTTTCAGCGACGACATCCTGCTGGGGGGTGCGGCGGACATCACGGAGTCCGACGAGCTCGTGTTGCGCGTGCACGGACCGCAGCCGAGCCACCTGCGGGGCGTGGTGTTCAGCCGCTACCGCAACGGCCGCTGGGTTCCGGGAGAAGCGGACCCCGGCAAGCCTTTGCTGCTGCACACGCATGCACCGGAGTCGGCCACCCGGGTTCAGGCCGAGAAGCCCGGACCGCGCTACTTCGTGCCGCTGGAGGCCTCCGCGGTGGCAACGCCCTCCGCGCTGGTTTTGGCCGATCGCATGGGCACGCTCCGGGCCCCAAACGGCGCCGCGGCCTACACGATCTGGTTCACGCTCGACGCGCCCGTCGGTCATGCGCCCCAGCCTCCGACCGACGAGGACACCGAGGTCCCGGCGCAGGTCCGTGACGGGATCGCTGATCTTGCCGCCGAGTGGACGAAAAACGAGTCGACCCATGCGGGCAAGCTCGCTTCGATCGAACGCCATCTGCGACGCGACTTCAAGTACGCCCTACGGCACGATCGCGCCACGCGCGCGGATCCCATCGTCGACTTTCTCACGCGCAACCGGGTGGGGCACTGCGAGTACTTCGCGTCAGCCATGGCGTTGATGGCGCGGTCGCTGGGGATCCCTGCGCGGGTGGCGAGCGGGTTTCGGGTGCACGAGCGCAACCCGGTGGGCGGGTTTCACGTGGTGCGGGCACGCGACGCGCACGCGTGGGTGGAGGCATGGGTGGACGGGGCATGGGTGACGTTCGACCCGACGCCCCCCAACGCACTGGCATCCGAACGGCAAGGCGCCACGCCGTGGGTACGCGCCGTGTGGGACTACTGGACGGATCGGTGGGAAAACATCGACGGGGCGCAGGTTCGGCTCGCGGCGTTTCTGATCACGGCGGTGCTGGCGGGTGCCGCAGCCTTGACGCTGTGGCTTCGTCGCTGGTACCGGGCGCGGCGCCGGGATGGCGCCGGACAAGGGGAAGAGACGTTGCCGAGCGTGGGGCGAATGCTCGACGTGCTGGAGCGGCGGGGCATGGCTCGACCCGCGGCGGAGACGCTCGAGGCCTACGCCGTGCGACTGCGGGACGCGGGAGCGGAGGAGCTTTCGCGGGCAGCAGAGATCCTGGAAGGCTATGCGAGGTATGCCTACGGGGGGAAGGGATCGAGAGAGGAGATCGAGGGCGTGACGACGGCTTGGTTACGACGCAATCGGTAGTGTGTGTCGGGCTAGCCAGTCCGGCGCCGCAGGTAGCGAACAAGGCGCGAGACGAGGGAGGCATCGGGCTCTTCAGCCACGCCGACACCACGGATCGTGTCCACTTCCTCGATGCGAGGTCCGGGCGGGGGCGTCGATGGCGATCCCCACACGTTGCGGATCTTCGCCATCACCTGCCGTCGTGCCTCCTCGGGGGAGCTGCCCACGCCGGCCACGAGAAAGAGCGTGGCGGTAGGGGGATCCTCTTCGGGGTCCTCGGGGCGCGGTCCTGAACCAAGCCACGGGAGGTGGTCGAACTTCGCGCCGAGGATCTTGCCGGTGCAGCACCAGCGACCGTCGAGGAAGCTGGGTTCCGTGACCTCGATGCGCACGCGAGGGCGACGGCGGATCATGCTGTCAGGGGGCTCGCTCGGCTCACGTGGGGGCATCAGGTTGGAATCTAATACTGTGCGCCCGAAATCGCCACCGGGTTGACCCGGGGAGAAACCACAGAGGCCGCAGAAGGCACAGAAGGCACAGAAGGCACAGAAGGGGTTGGTGCGGAGGTGGGCCAAGCGAGCTACGTCAGCCCGAGTCGGAGCCCGAGCCCGGCTTGTGCTTCTTGGGCAAACGCGGTTCGTCAGGCGGACTGGTTCACACCTCACACGCACAAGCAACGAAGCCCTCGGCGGTTCCCTGCCGAATCTGCGGCGAACTCCAATGGCTCCGGATCGAGGCGACCTCCTTCTGTGCCTTCTGCGTCCTCTGTGGTTTTCTGGGCTCGGGCTGGCATACACTCCCCGCACCACCTCATCCCCGAGCCCACGCCATGCAACGAGCAGGACAGAAGACCAAGATCGTCGCCACCATCGGCCCCGCCTCCGCGTCCCCTGAGAAGCTGCGCGCCCTCATCGACGCCGGGATGGACGTCACCCGCCTCAACTTTTCCCACGGTGACCCTGGGTACCACGCCACGCTGATCGCCCGCATCCGCGAGGCCGCCAACGCCGCAGGCGCCCGCGTCGCCATCATGGGGGACCTTCCCGGCCCGAAGATGCGCATCGGCAGGCTCGCCACCGAACCCGTGGAGCTTGTGCCAGGCGCTTCCTTTACCCTCACCACCGAGGACATCGTCGGCGACGCCTTCCGCGTCAGCCTCCCCTTCGATGGGCTCCCGTCCGCCGTGAAGCCGGGGGACCATCTCTACATCAACGACGGCTTCATCTTGCTCGAAGTGGAGAAGGTCACGGGACGGGACATCCACTGCCGCGTGCGCGTGGGTGGCGAGCTGCGGTCCCACAAGGGACTCAACTTCCCCGGGATCGACCTCGGTATCAGCGCCTTCACCGAGGAGGACCACGCCTGGCTCCGGTTCGCCGCCTCCCATGGCGTGGATGCGGTGAGCCAGTCCTTCGTCGCCGGCGCGGACGACATCCATGCGCTGCGGCGAGCCGCCGACGCCCTCGGATACAAGCCTTTCATCATCGCCAAAATCGAGCGGGCTTGCGTGCTCGACAAGATCGAACAAGTGCTGGAAGCTTCCGACGGGGTCATGGTCGCCCGCGGCGATCTCGGCGTGGAGATCCCCATCGAGCGCATCGCCGTCGTGCAGAAGCAGATCACCGATCTTGCGAACCGACACGGCAAACCCGTCATCACGGCCACCCAAATGCTCGAGTCGATGGTGAGCTTCCCGCGCCCCACACGGGCCGAGGCCACCGATGTCGCCAACGCGATCCTGGGCGGCACCGACTGCATCATGCTGTCCGGCGAGTCGGCCATGGGCCGCTACCCGGTCGAAGCCGTGGCCATGCTGGCCCGCATCGCCACCGAGGTCGAACCCGAGCGCGTCATTCCACCGTTGCGTCGCCTCGCGGGCGCGATAAGGACCGAAGCGCGCGGGCTCATCGCGACCAGCGTCTACCACACCATCCAGCACGGAGCCCCCCAGGCCATCGCGGTGCCCACCGACTCGGGTCACATGGCACGCGACATCGCCCGCTTCCGTCCCCCGGTCTGGATCGTTGCCTTCAGCCCCAACGAGGCCACATGCCAGGCCCTGCAGTTCTCCTACGGCGTGCACCCCGTTCTCGTCGACACGCCCCCGCTCAGCTGGCCAAGGTTCGTTCGGTCCTGGCTCGCGGATCATGGCTATCGTCACGGCCTCGCGCTGCTCACCCAGGGCCCGAACGATCAGGACCCTTGCGCGAACCATCGCCTCGAGATTTTGGAGCTCGACGGCGACACGGCGTGCCCCTGAAATGCTCGCCCTCGACCAGCATCTCTTTGCTTGGATCAACGAACTGCTCTCCGCTCGCGCGATTGTCTGGCTGCTCTACGGCGTCACGTGGCTCGGCAACGGGCTCGTTCTCGCTCTTCTGATCGTGCCGGCGATGGCCTGGCGCGATCGAGCGTCGCTCCGCGCACACCTGGTCCCGATGGTCGTGTCGGTAGCGGCCACCGGCGCATTGGTCAACGTGGCGAAGATCGTGTTCGGGCGAGACCGCCCCCCGGTCTGGGCCGCGCTTCACGGTCTCGAGGTGCACGTGCCCTTCGGGCTGCCCAGCGACAAGTCCTTTCCGTCGGGGCACGCGCAGACTTCGTTCGGGGCCGCCGTCTATCTATCGCTGATTTACCCTAAAGCGGCTCCGCTGTGTCTGACGCTTGCCGCGCTCGTGGGCTTGTCGCGCATCGGCCTCGGGGTCCACTTCCCAGGCGACGTCGTCGTGGGCGCCGCCATCGGGTCGGTGGGGTCCGTCGTGGGGTATCGATGGGCCGTGCGAAGGCGCGAACGCACCTCCGAGACCGCCCCTACGTGAAACATCCCGATTCCTTTTCCTTCCGTGGCTGCTGCGACCACTTCGAATTTGATTTCGCCAAGGCTTGCCCTCACCATCGAACGCAATGCACGCTGACGCGCGACGGCTTTTTCTCATCGCAAGCCTCTCGGTCCTCGGGCCGAGCACGACGCATGCGGATGAGGTGCGCCCCATCCACGTCGGCCTGCGCTGGTCCAACGCGACGGGGGACACGGCCTGCCTCGACCAGCAAGCGTTGGCGAAGGCCGTCGAGGTCCGACTCCGACGGAGCGCGTTCTTGCCGGGGACGCCCGATCTCGTCCTCGAGGGCACGATCGTTCAGGACGGCGGCAAGCGGATCGCGAGGATGACGCTCTCGCGTCCCGACGGCGAGGTTGTGGGCCGGCGCGAGCTCGAGAGCCCGGACCCCACGTGCTCCACGCTCAACGAGGCGGTCCCGCTGTCGGTGGCGTTGATGATTGACTATCAGCAGCGCATCCCGCGCTTTCACGTACCCGTCATCGTACCTCCCAAGCCTCCCCCTCCCGCGCCGCAGCCTGCCCCACCGCAACAGGCTCCGTCCCCTGACTGGCGGTTCGGTTCCCGCGCTGCCATCTCCGCCGAAGCAGGGTTGCTGCCCGACGTCACCCTGGCTCCCCGCGCCGCCGTGGAGGCCTCCCATGCGTGGTTGTCCCTGCGCATCGAGGGCGCCTGGCTCGTTCCTCGGACTGCCACGTATGACGCGGGCGCCGTGACCTTGACCGGCTGGACCGCTGGGGCAGCAGGATGCGCTCGCTTCCTCCAAGGACCTGCCCTGGAGACCTCGGCGTGCCTGGGCGGCGAAGGAGGCAGACTGTTCGCTGCGGGGGCGCGCTTCCGGCAAAACCGCGACGAGTCCGCCACGCTTGGCAACGCGTGGCTCGGCGTGGAGGCGACTGTCCCGCTCACCCCGGGCTGGGGATTGCTCCTCGGGCTCCAAGGCGGCGTGCCGCTCGTGCCCCAGCACCTCGAATACGACGCCGCCGACGGGCAACCCGCTTCTCTGTTCGAGTCCTCCCCCCTGTTCGGGCGCGTCTCCCTCGGCTTCCTCTACCTTCCCGGCTTGGGGACTCAGAAATCCCGCCCGTAGCGGGCATGGCCAAGGAAAAGATGCCGCCCGTCCGCGCCACCCCCGCCTTCCCCCGCGTCTTCGAGGAGAACGTCTCCTTCGTCTGGCGCGTGCTGGAACATCACGGCGTGCGCGGCAGCGAGCTGGAGGACGCCACGCAAGAGGTATTCATCGTGGTCGCCCGCAAGCTGGGCGACCTCGACGACGGGGTGAGCGTTCGTTCGTGGCTGTACGGCATCGCACGTCGTGTGGCCTCGTCCCAGCGTCGTAGGGCGCACGTCCGTCGGGAGCAGCTCACGGACGAACCTCCCGCGAGCATCGATGCGGCGAGGCAGCACGACGACGCCGAACGCCAGGAAGCGCTGCGTCTGCTCCAGACCGTGCTCGAAAAGCTTCCGGAAGAGCAGCGCATGGCGTTCGTGCTGCGCGAGGTGGAGCAGCTGACGATCCAGGAGGTGGCGGACGCGATGGGTTGTCCGCTGCAGACGGCCTACTCCCGGGTACGCGTGGCAAAAGACCATGTGATGGCCGCGTTTCGTGAACCGCAACCGCAGGAGGTGCCTCATGCAGGATGACACCCACGATCCTCGAGGCGACGAGGCGATCCCAGAGGCGCTGCGGGTTGCAATGGGCGCGATGCGCGAGCGTGCGCCTGGACAAGACTCACTCGCCAGGATGCGTGCGAGCCTCGGCGTTCCAGACCCATCCGGGCCTGGAGCACCACCCGACTCACCGAATGGCTCGCCTTCCGGCACCACGACAGGCCTGGCCGGCCTCTCCGCCATCAAGGCGCTCGCGGTAGCAGGCGTGGCGGTCACGCTCGGCGGGCTGTGGTGGGCCACCACGCGCGACGATTCGTCCATCGCGATGTCCACTCCCGGCCCCGCGATGTCTGCTCCCGTCGAGCTCGCATCGTCGTTTTCTCCGCCCTCGCACTCCGCGATAGCACCCGAGACGCCGTCGCCCGCGCTTTCGGCGACGGCTCCCGTGAAGCCGAGGCGCGCGGAGAACAGCGCCAGCGCATCGGCTGCCGCGGGGGAGTCCGAAGTGCAGCTCATCGGGCGCGCACAACAGCTCGTCCGATCCCAACCCCAGGCCGCGCTCGCCCTGTGCCGAGAGCATGCGCGAAAATTCCCGAAGGGCATGCTCGTACAAGAACGAGAGGTCCTGATCGTGGAGGCGTTGCAGCGCATGGGCCAGGAGGAGGAAGCGCGAAAGAAGTCCGAGTCGTTCTTGAAGGAGAACCCGGACACGGCCCTTCGCAACAAGGTAGAGCACTTGACAGCAGACGCGGCCCCGTGAGCCACGCAACCTGCGCGTCACGTAGGGTCGTGGTCACACTCGAGGGTAGTACCGCGTAAACATAGAATCATGAACGGACTGAGCCGTGTCTGTGCGAGCCTTGCGTCAGGCGTAACCCGGGCAGCCTATCTCCGCGCCAACCCCCCACCCGTTCTGTGCCTTCTGTGTCCTCTGTGGTTTTCTGGACTCGGGCTCGACATCGAACGATTTCGACCTGACGTTTCAGAAACCCACTCGCTCGCAGGCACTGCTCGAACGAACGACCACGAGAGAGGGTAACCATGATCTCCAGACGAATCGGCATGCGTTCTTGGGTGATGGCATCGGTGCTCGCCGCGCTGGGTCTTGCGGCGGCCTGCACGGACACCACCAACGTGGGGGACAACGGCGCAGGGGACGGCGGCATCTTGCCGGGCACGACCGAAGGGCGCTGCGGGGACGGGCTGGACGAGAACGGCAATGGGTTCGTGGACGAAGGTTGCCCGTGCACACCGGGGGAGACGGCCGGCTGCTTCCCGGGCCCGGCCTCCGCTCGTCAACGCGGCGCCTGCAAGGACGGCGCGATGGTCTGCCCGGGAAGCGGGGAGTTTTCTACCTGGGGCGGGGAGTGCCACGGCGCAACGCTCCCGCAGGACGAGACCTGCAACGGAGTCGACGATGACTGCGACGGCGCTGTGGACGAGGGGTGCGCTTGTTCCCCGGCGGGGGAGACCCGATCCTGCGGCGAGGCGGAGGGGCTGTCCGCCCCGTGCAAGCCAGGGCAGCAGACGTGTGGCGAAGACGGATCCTGGTCGGACTGCGATGGCGCAGTCTTGCCGGAGCTCGAGGTGTGCGGGGACGACGTCGACAACGACTGCAACGGCGAAGTGGACGACGGGTGCGAGACCGATGCCGGCACGGGAGGCACGGGCGGAACAGGGGGGACCGGAGGCACGGGCGGCTCCGGCGGCTCCGGCGGCTCCGGCGGCTCCGGCGGAAGCACGGGTGGAACCGGTGGAACGGGCACAGGAGGAACCGGTGGCACCTCCCCGTCCAACGAGGTCTGTGACAATGGCCTCGACGATGACAAGAACGGGCTGATTGACGACGGCTGCGAGGATCATTGCCCCTGTGCGGTCGCCAATATCAAGTGGGAGCGCATCCAGTCGCCGGACAACCTGACTTTGGGGAGCTGGGAAGCGGCGCGGAGCGCGTGGACCGGCAAGGAGCATCTCTTCGCCTATGTCGGCAGCGAGCAGTCCTACTCCGACAGCAGCAAGAAGTTCGACCTGTACCTCGCTCGCTGGGGGAACGATGGCGCGCACATCGGCACGACCAAGATCGCGGACGTGGGGGACACGTGGGCGAGCACGGACGGCCTGGTGTGGACCGGGACGCATGCGGTCGTGATGGCCGAGGACACTCTCGTGCAGGTCGCCCCGGACGGCACGGCGGTGAAAGAGGTCGCCGCGCCCAAGGGCAACTCCATCGCATGGAACGGCCACGAAATTGGCCGGCTCTCGTACGGTACGGGGACGCTGCTGTTCGACCGGCTCGACCCGGACCTGAACCCGCTCGACAGTCCCGTCGAAATCGCGGACACGGCGAGCTTCCCCAACCTCGGTTGGACGGGCTCCCGCTGGATGGTTGTCGTGACCGAAGGCAACGGGGGTGGCGGACGCGTGCTGTTCCTGGATGGCTCGACCGTGACGAAGGAGTACGAGGTTCCCAGCACCATGACCTCACCCATGATGGCCACCAACGGGCACGGCGCGTTGGTGTGCAGCCATAAGCTGCAGCCTGGGTACAGCGACACGTCGCCGGTCACGTGCCAGCGATATGCGGAGGACGGTGCGGAGGTGGGAAGCCCCATCGTCATCGACCAGGGGCCGTTCCGTGTGTCAGGAGGCGGGATCGTTTGGTGGCAGTGCGCCTACCTGGTCATGTTGCCCGGCATGACCATCCCGCCAGGGGAAGAGTGGCCCGTGGACACGTCGCGTGTCGCGCGCATCCTCGACGACGGCACGCTGGAGAGCATGCCTCTTCCAGCCACCGGGCCGGACATCTCGGGCGCCGGGGCCTACTTCTGGTACTTCCACTCGGACTTCGACGACATCGAGTACACGCCCGGGGATCTGTTTTTCGAGACGAGGTGGTTCTCCCCCTACATGAAGTCGGGACGTCTCCGCCTGTCGTGTGCACCGTGAAGGCCGCCGAAGCCTAAACCTCAGAACGTCCCCGAGACCCCAGCCACGGCGCCCTTCCCCTCCCGGTCCGCGCTCACCCCGAACCTCACCGTGGGCTTCGGGGTCCACAGAGCATTTCGCGCGGCCTCTCGGATCTCGGCCTTCGAGGGAGACGCGGCGAAGTACGCGATCGTGCCCGCCAGGAAAACGGCCCCTCCGAGGTAGACGAACTTGCTGTTGTCGTCGACCGCGTCGTCATGACAGTCCGCGCGCGCAAAAGCATCGGGGTTCTCGTCGCACTTGTCTTGCTCCTGTCCCATGGATTGTACGAAGAACGTCGCGATAGCCCCACCGGCGACGGCGCCCACGAATCCGGCCGTCGCGATCTTCTGGTTGCGCGCGATGCGGTCAACCTCCGGCCCCATCACGGCGTATCGGTCGGGGTCCTGCACCTTCACTTGCTCGGCAAGCACGACGAGCTCGTCGACGGAGTTGGGTTCCGGGGCTCTCGTGGGTTCCGTGGGTTCGGCGCTTGCGGTCGCACCGGCAGCGCTCACGACGCCAACCATGGTCCATGCGAGGAGAACACGTCCGAGATGATTCATGATCCTGTCCTTTCGAGGGCTTGTTTCCCCCTGTCGGACAGGGAGCGGATCGGTTGCTAAGAAAGTGAGAGGGGCGGTCTCTTTTTTTTCGGGGGGGCGGCGTATCATCAAGGGACGCGAAGATGACGTCTTCCTGTGCACGGCAACACGCAGCACGATCCGGCGTGGCGAGGACTGCGCCATGGCTGGTGATTCTGTTGCTCTCGGCTTGCGCGCACGAGCGAAGCCGGAGCGAACCTCGGGTGTACACGCCCCCGATGAGCGCGGCGGTGACACCAGCGATGTCCGCCCCGTCGCCTCCGCATTCCCCACCCGAGCCGCCCGAGCCGCAGGCTGCAGCTGCGGAAACCCGGCCCGATGAGTGGCAAGCCACCTGCGCCACGATCTCTACGTGCGGTGCGTGCCTGAACCACGGTCCCTGTCGTTGGTGCGCAGCAGAGGAACGGTGCGGAGGCCCTCGCACGACGTGCCCTGACAACCTCGTGGGGCAATCGGGCGAGTGCGGAACCGCACCGATCGAGGTAGCGAAGAGGCGCTACCCCGCACTCGCCCACCACCTTGATCGCTATGATGAGGAGCGGGAGGTCAAGGACGTGAACTTGGCGGGAGACGCGCAGGAGTCTTTCTTTCTCAACACGGGGGACTGCTTCGCGGTGCTTTCGGAGCCGCAGCCCGGCAACGCCTCCGAGGTGTGGCTCGGGTACGGCCTGCGGGTCCGCGGGGTCGTGCGTCCCGGCGACCGCGTCGCCCCCCCTGAGCCAGGCACCGGCGCTCGCGACGGCCGCGTGGAGCTGTCCCCTGAGTACTGCCCGTGGGAGCATCAACCGCTCGCGATTTGGAACGCTCGGCCCCAGTCGACGCCTGGTGCCGTTCGCCTAAGGCTGTTGCGCCGCTCGCACCCCGACCCTGCACGGTTGGCGCGGGAACGTCCGCAGACCGAGCCGACGGCGACACGGGGCTCGTGCTCGAGCTTCGAGTGCGGGGAGGATTGCCGCGCCGAGCTACGAGCCTGCGAGCTCGACTGCTTCCGCCACGGCAGCCACGAACCCTCGCTTGCGCAGATCTGCAAAGCCACTTGCCGGCAGATGTCCCGTGCGTGCGAGCGGGGCTGCGGCGTTCCGTGCCCCTGAGAGCCGATGGACGTGCGCGTTGCGCTTCGCGCCCGGAGTCCGATCGATTTGGGGTAGGCTCGGCGAGAACGCCATCTGGGAGGGAGCCGGAGCATGGTTCTCCGCACGAAGCCCGAGAAGAAAGAAGAGAAAGAGAAGACGCGCGCAGAGCTCATGCGGGCAGCCCTGCGCCTCGCCGCGTCGTTCGGCTTCGCAAGCTTGAGCCTCCGCGAGGTGTCACGGGAAGCAGCGATCGCGCCCACGTCGTTCTACAGGCACTTCGGAGACATGGAGGAGCTGGGGCTCGCCATCCTCGACGAGGCCGTCGAGCCGGCGCTGCAGGACATGAGCGAGGCGTGTCGAAAGGCAGCGAGCCTGAAGCGCGATCCCTTCGTCTCGCTCGTCGAGGCCTTGCTCGCTGCTGTGGACGAAGACCCCAACCTGTTTCGCTTTCTGTTCGCGGAGCGGGTCGGTGGCTCGAAGCCCTTTCGCTCCGCTGCAGCCCGCTGCGTTGGCCGCCTCTCCGACGACCTCGAGCAAACCCTCGCGGACCACGACCTAGGCGGACACCCCGCATCCCGCGCGAGCGCCGCGGAAGCGGCCGTGATCATCACGCTCGAGCTCGGCTTCCAGGGGCTCGACGCCACGCACGAGCAGCGCCTGGCCCTTCTGGCCCGGGCACGCAAACAGATGAAGCTGGTCGCCGCGGGGGCCGCGTCCACGACACGTCGCCCCGGCGAGTCCGACGGCTGAGCGGCAGGGGGAAGACGCCGATGAACAAGACCGCAAGAGCCATGCTCGACGCCCAGGTGCAGTACGAGCTGCAAAGCCTGAGCGGCGAGGCCTTCGACCGCCTCGTCCAGCAGGAAGTCTCCGCGCTGTTCGCGTGGTGCGGACAGGTTTCCTTGAACGAAGCCGCCACGCGCGAGCAGATCGTCGATGTGATCCAGCGTCGGGCGATCGACCTGCGCATCAGCGGCGGCATCACGGAGCTCGTGGGGGAGATGGCAAACCGCGTGTTCACCTCGGCGCACAACGAGGACACGCGCCTGGAAGACATTGTCCCGTCCCGCTCCTTCGAGGAGATCGTCGACAAGGTGGTCGGGCTGGAACAGGCACGCGGCGAGATCATCCATCGCGTGGCCCAAAGCGGCGCCTATCGAACCCTCGTCGCCAGCCTCCTGCGAAGAAGCCTGATGGACTTCCTCTTCCCTCCCCAGGACCGCTCCTCGCGATCCCCAAAGACGTGGCTCGCGGACGTGGGCCGCAGCGTCGCACAACGTGTCGTCCCAGACCTGGAACGCCACATCGCCGCCCGCCTTTCACAGTACCTCGACGCCCACGCGGATCGCATTGCCCGGGAGGGAGAGAAACAGCTGCTCCTCGCGCTCGACCAGGCCACGCTTCGCCGGGCCGCCGAGGAGATCTGGGCGGAGCTTGCCCCGATGCGCCTGTCCGAGGCGTTCGCGCAGATCCAGGGCTACGACCTCGAGGACTTCGTCGTCATCGGCTACGAGTTCTGGCTCAAGTACAGAAAGACCGGCTACTTCAACGCGATCGAGCGCGAGCTCGTCGGGCACTTCTTCGACAAATACGGCGACGGCTCCTTGCTGTCCCTGATCGATGACATGGGCGTCACCCAGGACATGGTGGTGGTCGACATCCGCGAGCTAGCAGGGCCGGTCGTGGCGCTTGCCCGCAGCACGGGATGGCTCGAGCAGCGTGTCCGCGCCCACCTCGAGCCGTTCTACGGCTCTGCGCGAGTCGAGGAAATTCTCTCGACGCGCATGGGGGCTTCGCCCCGCAAGCGCGGGGGAAGAAGAAAGCCCTGAAGCGCTCCGATGAGCTAGGGCTGCGTGCCCTTCTGTGCCTTCTGCGTCCTCTGTGGTTCTCCGGACGGCGATCCCGGTAGTCACTTCGGGCACAGGGTACCCATCGATGCACAACTACTACCCGGGCCATCTGCGGCTATCGGCGGAATCTGCGGCCAACAACGACCGTCCTCCTGCGCCAGGCTAACTCGACCTTGACTTCCTTACGAACGGTGCCATTCTGGTACATATGTACGCACACGTGACTGCACAATCAGACGCACAAAAAGACGCACGCAAGACTTCGGTCGAAATCTCTGACGAAATCGATTTTCTTCCGCAGTCATGCGCCTTGGGGCTCGCAGCCGGACCTCCCGACACGACCGTGCCCCCGTGCCGGACGGCATCGCTCAGCGGGCCAGCGGACATGCTCGGGCCTTCCCGTCAGACTACGGTTCAAGGGACCACGATCGCGTGGACCGAGATGGGCGAGGGGGAACCCCTGGTCTTGCTGCACGGCATGGGGGACTCCCATCGCACCTGGAGGCAATCGGCGCATCACCTCGCGCAGGACTTTCGGGTGCTGATGCCCGACCTGCCTGGACACGGGCTGTCGGGGCGGCCCGACGCGCCGTACACGCTGGCGTGGTACGCGCAATCGGTGCTGGATTGGATGTCGGCCGTGGGTGTCGAGAACGCTCACGTTTGTGGGCATTCGTTCGGGGGAGGCATCGCGCAGTGGATGCTGCTTTGCGACGCCAGCCGCGTTCGGTCGCTCGCGCTGGTGGCGGCAGGCGGTCTGGGCAGGGAGGTCGCTTTCGGTCTTCGGCTTGCGGCGATCCCCGGGCTCGGGCCGTTGCTGACGCCGCACTTCATGGCCTTCGGCACACGGGCGATGATGCAGCAGGCGGCCCAGGAGTCCGGCGACCTCGACCCGGACGAGATCGACCGGGCCGTCTGGATGAACAAGGCCCCCGGCACGGGGCGAGCGTTCCAGCGCACCGTCAAGGAGTGCGTCGACCTGCTCGGGCAGCACGCACAAACCTGGGCCCACATCGACAGCGTCGAGCACCTGCCCCCCATCGCGCTGTTCTGGGGCATGAAAGACCGAACCATTCCGGTCCGGCACTGCCACCTGGGGGCCAGGCGGCTCCACAACGTCAAGGTGTTCACGTACCCCGAGAGCGGCCACTTCCTGCATCTGGAGAATGCGGCTGGATTCGCCGGAGACCTCGTCGCCTTCCTCCGACAGCCCGGCCCTTCAGCAACACTCCGCCAGCCACGCTCGAGCGGGTTGCCGGGGCTGCACGACGTTCCGAGCCGCATTGCCGATGCGGTCGCACTCAGGGCGCGTCGCGCGATGCACGCGTGGCATTCGCCTACGGCAGAGCGTTCTAAGGCTTCCTGACGTACAGGTCCGTCGCACTGCCTCGCCGCGCCACCCGATCGAAGCCCGAGAGCCAGCTCGACTTCACCTCCGGCCGGCACTTCGAATTCCAGACCACATACCGCGCTCGCCCGATCAGTTCCTCCGCGTTGGACGCATCGGGGCGCAGCTTGGTATCCGGAGCGGGATAGGCCCTGTCCGCCACCTTGTCGGGCAAATGCAGGGCGCCGCGACGGTACAGCCCCTGCTCGTAACTCGTGCCGCAGGTGAGGTAGGCCACGAGGTCCTCGAACGGTCCCTCTGGCACCTTGGGGGACAGGCGAGCCACCCGGAAACCGCCGTGCGCTTTGCGGTCCTCGGTGTGATGGGTCACCCAATCGAAGAAAAGAAGATCCCCTCCGACGCTGTCGGTCGCGGCCGACTTCGTGTCCTTCCAGACCACGTGGGTGACGCCCCACGACACGAGCTGTGCGTGCAGCGCAGCCGGGTCCGCGATCCGACCGTAGACGAGCCCGCCCTGGATCCCCGGCCAGTCGTTCACGCGCCTTCGCTGCAGCCCGAGCGTCTGATGCTCCTCGTGCACCAGCACCTTCGCCGCCTCCGGCAAGTCGGCGCCGATCTTCTCCATCGTCCCGAAAGCCAGCAAACGCTCGTCGTACTTCTTCGCGAAGCCGGTCGCGAGAAAGTCGACCGCGGCCTTGATCGGACTGTCGTGAATCATCGAGTGCGTGCGGAAGAAGTACACGTCGCTTCCCCAGACGATCTGCACACCGAGGAGCAACCCCAGCAAGACCCGATGGGCCCAGTGCGACCGCCATACTTGAACGAGCACCACCGCCGTCACCACCACCATCCACGGCAGAATCGATTGCAGATACCGATCGCGAGCGTGGATCGATGCCCACGTGGCCAGGCCGATCCACGTGGTGATCACGAGCCCCCACGTGCGCCCCGTGCGACGAAGAAACAGCAGCAGGAACGTACCCACGGTGAACAGGAACCCGAACACGGGCACGTCGGCGTGAAACCTGGCCCAGTTGTGGGGGACGAAGGCGAAGGTGAAGACGATCTTGATTGTCTCCCAGATCCTGGACGGCACGGAGCCATCGGGGGCGATCAGTCGGTCTTCGATGCCGATGGCGTAGAACAGGGCCGAGTCTTCGGTCCACGGTCGGGAAGCGAAGTGTTTGTAGAGGATGGGGTACGCGGGGTCGCCGTGCCAGATCCAGTTCTTGAGCCAGTGCGGGGCGGTGGCGAGAAGGCCGGTGACCGCGAAGACGCCGAGGCCTGCAAAGGCAGCCCGCGCGGTACCCGCGGACTTCCGCACCAGCGCCGAGATCCCGACCCAGACGGTCCTCGAGCACAGGACGAGGATCGGACCGACCGCAAGAATCACCACAGTGTACTTCGACAGCAGCGCGCCCGAGATGAAGACCGCGGCCGGCAGAAGTCGCGAAGGGCTCGGCAAGGGCCAGGCACGCATCACCGCGAGGTAGATCGGGATGGCCCAAAACGCCCCCACATGGTCAGCCCCCACGGACAGGTTCGAGTCGTACAGGAAGATGCCCGGAAACAAGAACGTCGCGACCCAGGCCAGGGGCGATCGGCGACCGTGCAGCAGGCGTCGCACCAGCGGAGGCACGCCGGCCAGGGTCCAGAGGAACAACAGGTACTCGAGGTGCGCGCACAGAAGCGCCCGGTCGAAGAGGCGCGTCCAGGGGAGCGTGAACCCCCACGTGTAGAGCCAGCTTCCCAGATGCGGATTCGTGCCCTGGAACCACCCTTCGTGAAAGCGTTCGATGCCACCATGCGCCGCGTAGTGCTCCGCGATGGAGAGGTGATACCAGCGCGCGTCGTAGGAGATGTTGCTGGGCGAGAGAATCACGAAGTACAGGGCCGCGAGCGACAGCAAGCCGAACGCGAGCACGGGGTAGCGCCACGGGGATGCGGGCGGACGGGGGCGTGTGCGCCACCACCGCAGGTGGCGAACCAAGCGACGCAGGTAGCGAGCCAGCGGCAAGGCGCCGGAAGCGAGCAACACGACGGGCCAAGCGACCGCGGCCACACCGCCCAGAAGACCAGCCACACCGAGCAGGAACATGCCGAGGAAGAAGACGAACACGCCAAGCGCGAAGCTCGTCACGACATGCTCCCCGACCGGCGCGCGCTTCGGAGAAAGCCACGTCGAGAGCCGGTGTCCCACGCTGAGGCACGACGCGCTCAGCAAGGCCATCCAGGCCCAGTACGACGCGTACCGCCAGAAGAGCCACTCCTGCACGGGGTAATGCGCGTGCACCTGCGTCAGAATCAAGACCGCGGAGGCGACGATGCCGAGCCCAAGGGCAACGGATCGCCCGACGGCGAAACCTTGGGATGGGGTGATCGAGGCGAGCCAGGAGGGCAGTTTCATGAGCGCTCGGGGTTCTAGCATCCTTTGCGCCGAAACGTGCCCGTCCTGGGCCCTGATCCGGGGCGAAACACCAGACGGAGAGAGCAACCTCTGGATCTTGCTTCTCGAAGGGCGAGGCAGTCTGCCACCCATCAGGTGGGTGATGCGCCTTCCGATGAGCCGGGTCAGCATGGGTCGATTCGAACGCACAACCTGTCGCCACACGGCTACCCCCATCCGCACAAGCAACGAAACCTTCTGCGGTTCTCTGCGGAATCTGCGGCTAACTCCGATGGCTCCGGATTCGGGCTGGGCAGGCTGCCTTGCGCAGGGGGCACGCAGGGGATATGAGCACGCGAATGGCGGTGGACTACGAGCAGCAGAAGGTATTTTGGGAAGGGATCCGCGAGCGGCGGGACCCCACACACCCCGCGGTGGCGGCGTTTGCCCGGCACAAGCTGGACATCCTGCTTCGGGTGTTGCCCGGCGGGGAGGGGCCTCCCCGGACGATGCTCGAGGTAGGAGCCGGCAACGGGTTCTTCTCGCACACGTTCGCGAAGTCCTTCGACCTCACGTGCCTCGACTTCTCGCAGAACATGCTCGACCGCAACCCCATGCCGCCCGAGCGCAAGGTCCAGGGCGACGCGGAGCGCCTCCCCTTCGAGGACAAGTCGTTCGATGTGGTGTTCTGCGGAAATCTCCTGCACCACCTCGTGGAGCCCCTCGTCGCGGTGCGAGAGATGGCACGCGTGGCCCGCTCCTTCGTGGTGCTCGTCGAGCCCAACACCGTCAATCCCTTGATGCTGGCGTTCGGCGTGCTCAAGCCGGCGGAGCGAGGAACGCTCAAGTTCACCCAGAGCTACGTGCGAAAGCTGGGGGAAAGGGCGGGACTTCGGCCTCGCCACATCGTCACCCAGGGAGCCGTGCTGCCCAACAAGACGCCGGCCCCGCTCGTGTCGGCCCTGTCCCTTCTCGAACGGCCCAGCTTCCTCGGCTTCTACCACATCGCCGTGTTCGACGTGCCGAGCCTCACCCGTCCTCAGACAGCTTCTGCTCGCCCAACCTCCGCTCCGGCAACGTGACCTTCCCCTCTTTCCGCAGCGTCTCCACGGCCGACGGGTACTCCCTCCAGGGCAGCAACACCGACTCCTGGAACGTGTTCGAGTTCGCCACGTAGATCGACGTGGCATCCGACCCGACGACCACCCGCGTGACATCGAGGTCCTGGCCCGCAAGGTCGATCGCGTCCCGAACCACCACATCGTCGTCCGTCAGCTCGATGGACCGGTGGAAGCGGACATCGGTGAACGGCTTGCCGGTGATGAGCACCTTCTGCAGGGTCGCGCGCAGCGCGTTGGCGCTCAAGCGCCCCACGGTCAGGTTGACCGACCGGAACGCGATCTGCTTCGTGGGCGAAGACACCTTGTGCTTCCGCCACGCCATCGTCCCATCGACAGAGAGGGTCCCCGCCTCCGCGTCCACCTTCTCTTCGTAGTCCCCCACCAGGTGGCTCACGAGCGTGCGCTCTCCCCCGACCTGCAACATCACCCCCGTGTCGCTCATCAGCGGGCCGGACTCGTCGTACGCCTTGATCACGCCCCCCTTCGCCACCGACACCACCGCATAGTACCGTGGCGTCTTCTTCACGAGGAGCTTCGCCTGCGGAAACCACCGCGTGAACGGCCCGCGGCTGTCCTCGAGCAGGCCCTTGCGCTCGGGGTGGTAGTCCAGCCACGACAGCATCCAATCGTACACGTAGTGCGCACACATCCGATCGTCGTCGTTGAAGTACCTCCTGCGCTCAGGCAGGGACTTTCGAAGATAGGTCTCCGCGATCCGCGCCGCCGTGTCCGAGATCGGGGCCATCAACTCGAAGCCGTGCGAGTAGAAGTGATACGTGTTGCGGCTGCCGTACTCTCCTGCATAAGACCCGTCGGGGTGCATGAAGTGGGCGGCAAACTCGATGGCCCGCAGCAGAGGCTCCCGCAGGGCCTCGTCGCCGGTCTTGCGGTAGAGCTTGGCAAGCAGGGTGATGGAGGTCGTGTGGTACCCGGGGTCAGCCCCCTCGTACTCCTGGAACCACCCTTCGTCCTTCTGCCAGGAGAGCGTCAGGCGCTGGTAGTCGCGCGAGGCTTGCTGATAGACGGCGGCGCCCGTGATCTCGAACACGGACCAGAGGGCGAGCGCGGCGTAGGCCTGGTGGTTCGCGAGCTTGCCCGTCTCGTTGTTTTTGCGCAGCCAGTCGCCGCGAAGGCGTAGGAATGCCAGCAGGTCGGGACGGTCCAGGCCTAGGATGCGATAGGTCTCCGCCATCGCCCACGTGGAGAACACCAGCGCTCCTAGCGCCTGCTCATAGGGGAAGTAGTCGTCGCAGGAGCTGTCGGGGTGGGATGCCTTCTTGGCGAACTCGATGCACCCGATGGCAAGGTCACGGAGGCGCTCGTTGCGATGATACGGGTTGCCCGGGAAGGGGTGGGCCCACGCCAGCGCCAGGGGCAGACACATCTCCTGGCTCATGCCGCAAGGAAAGTCGACGGTGCGGTAGTGCCAGTACTCGCGGTCGAAGCACCCGAAGGTCGGGGACAGGGGGTTGCGGTCGACGAGCGTGAGCAGGTGGGGAAGCGAGCGCATCGCTTCGAAGGCGTACCAGTCACGGTGTCCCGGCTCGGGCTGGGCAAAGCGCTCAGGCATGGTTCGTCCTCTCACGAGAGTGGGTCAAGGTCATGGCAAGGCGGATCGCGAAGGGCAGCCCGAGGATGACGAGCAACCACGTGGCGATCAGGGAGTAGCCGAGGGTGGCGGCGAGCACGGACTCCTCGCGCACGGGGACGTCCACGCTGGCGCGCAGGGCGATGAGAAACGCGGCATCGCGGGTCCCCATCCCGGCGACCGTGATGGGCACCATGCCGGCGAAGATCGCGAGGGGCCAGAGGGACATGGTGACGCCGAAGGACAGGTCGGAACCGGTGGCGAGCAGCAACAGGTGCACGATGATGCTGGCGAAGGTCCACGCGGCGAGCGAGCTGCCGATGACCCCGGCGAGGTGCCAGGGCGAGCGGAAGAGCGCGCGCAACGCCACGAGAAGACGGTTCACCTTCGGCGCAAACCGGGCGAACGCAGTGCCCTCGAGCGCGCCCCCGCGGCGCAGCAGTGCCGCGATCACGACCCACTCGGCCACGAGCACCGCCGCCGCCACGGCGGTCCACGCGTACAGGCCATGCAGCAAGGTGCCCACGATCGAGAGCAGGCACAGGCTCTGGATGTCCAGGACCTTCTCCGCCACCACGCTGCCCGCCCCTTCGAGAAAAGGCACCTCGTCCCGGATCGCCCCGGCCCGCAGTACATCACCCGCACGAGCGGGGATGATGACGGCAAGAGGCCACGTCGCCAAGACGGCGTGCGCACACCGCAAGAAGCTCACACGCCTCGACATCGCGTGCAAAATGAGCTGCCAGCGCACGATCGACAGCACCACGTCAAAGGCGAACACACCGACAGCGGCAAGCACCAGGCCCCAACGTGCGCCCGCCACCGCCCCCGCAAACGCGTCGACACCGGACATGTGCCGGATGAGCAGCCACAAGATCACGAACGTGACGAGCAGGAGAGGCAAAATCCGCCAGTCGAGGATCCGTCGCAGCGGGGGAGGCGCGCCCTCGCTCATGACAGACGGCGGTTCAACATGTCGGCGATCATGCCCAGCACGAGCATCTGGATCCCGGTGACCACGAGCAGCACGGTGGTCACGTCCATGACACGTCCGGTGACGACGAAGCTGCCGACTCCGACGCCCGCGGCAGCGATCAGGAAGGCAACGGCGAGGGGCAAGAAGATCCGCAGGGGGTCGAAGAACAGGACGGTACGGATGATGAGCTTGAGGAAGCCCAAGGTATCGGCGATGGGACGGATCTTCGATCGCCCCTCACGCTTGCGGTAGTTGATCGGCAAGTAGGTGACCTGGTAGCCGGCCGCGAACATCGCGAGGGTGATGGTCGTGGTGTACGAGAACTTGTCGGGAAGGATCGCGCGAAAGCGGTTCGCGGCGTCGCGGTGGAACACGCGAAGGCCGCTGTTCAGGTCGGGGATCTCGTGGCCGCTGAGCAGCTCCGCCAGCTTGCGAAGTACCCACTTGGGGGGCCTTCGAAGCCACGGCACGTGCGTGTGCTGGCCGGTGCGCGCGCCGACGACCATGCTCTCAGGCTCCCTCGCCTGCAGGATTTCTGGGATGTGCTCGGCGGGATAGGTGCCGTCGGCGTCCGTGATCAGGATCCAGTCGTGCCGGGCATGCCGGATGCCGGTCTTGATGGCCGCCCCGTACCCCTGGTTGCGCGGGTGGCGGATCACGTGAAGGACCCCGTCCTTCTCGAACGGTCGCAGCGCCTCTGTGGTGCCGTCCGTGGAGCCGTCGTCGACCACGATCACCTCGAAGGGGACCTTGCCCTCGAGCTCGCGGCGAAGCAGCTCGAGGGTCTCCTTCATCACCGGCGGCGCGCCGTTCTTCTCGTTGTAGGCGGGGATGACGATGGACACGCCCTGGCTTGGGGCCTGCACCAGGGGCTCGGCCACACGGAGAGAGAGGCGGTCATCCAGATCCCCATCGGGGGTTTTCGTCAGTTCCTTGGTTCCCATGACACGCTCGGGTCGTTGCGCCTCGAAGGCACGAACGGAACGCGCGGCACGAGGTTCGGTCGCGCGGGGCCGTGGTGTAACCCGAATTCCACGACACGTCGAGTCGACGGTCAGAACCGTCCCACCCCGACCAGCCCGAGCCCCGAGCCGGTCACACCGGGGCCCACCGACCAAGAGGGCGCAGGCAGGGGCGTCGCCCTTCGGATCTCGTACTCGGGCTTGAAGCTCGTTCCGAACATCACCCATCCGATGGGCGTCGCCGCAAGGCCACCGATCAGCAACAAGCCGCCGACCGTACGCCTCGTCTCGTCCTCGTCACGCTCGTCGTATTCGTCGTGGAGCTCATCCCCGAGAACCAGGCCGAGGCCCACCAGCATGGCGATCGGGCCTGCGATGCCCATCACGAGACCGGAGCTCCGCTTCGTCGTGGTGTCCGGATCGAAGTCGATGGCCATGGGCCCTGTCACGTCGATGACGCGGCTTCCGCCCAGCGTGCTGTCCGTCTCCGTGACGAGGAAGCGGTAGGTGCCTGGGTGGAGGAACACACGGCAGTTGCCGGGGCACGTCGCGACCGGCGCGTCTCGATCGGGCTTGGACTTCTCGAGGAACACCTTGAACCCGATGCCTGGGGTCGAGCTCACGAGGTCCACGGCGACGGGCATGACGGGAGCCCAAGCCCCCCAGGGAGCCGTGGAGGGCATGGCGTAGGGGCCCTGGGGCTGTGCAGGCGGTACCGGCTGTGCGGGCGGAACCGGCTGAGCAGGCGGTACCGGCTGTGCGGGCTGCGGCGGCTGCGTGAGGTGGTCCGGCAACGCAGGGAGGTCGACGGGGGCCGGAAGCTGAGGTTGCGCGACGGCCATTCGTGCCATCGCCACGAACGCAACGAGCACCGACGCGGCATGGGGGGTCGAGCGGAGCATGGGCTTCCCTAGAACCTACCCGAGGCGAGCGGGGGCGTCACGCGTAGCTGACCCTCCCAGGCGTTGCCTGTGATCGCAGCGTTCTCGAACCCCGGCATCGCGTCCCTTCACGCCACCTTCGGGTTCCTGCTCCTGGTGTTTGGTACCGGTACGGCCGCGGCGTTGCGTTCGTCGTGACCCCTGCCCGCCCCGTCGGTCTCGACCGTCTCTCCTGTTCACGAAAGGCGGAACAACACCAATCCTGGTGAAGCACGATCCGGCATGCGCTCTCGCCGCCAACGCATGTTGCGTTCGCATCCTCCCTCCGCGAGAATGCAGGCGCGATGAATGCGGGACGGCTCAGGAAGCACGGTGAGGGGCACCGTGCCGGATCGATCGGGCCGGCGGCGATGATCGTTGCCGCGGCCATCCTCATGCCTTGCCCGCCCGCGACCGCGCAAGAAACGCCCACCGCGACCGAAGACCCGCGCGAGGCCGCCGCACGCGTGCACTACGAACGAGCGTCCAAGCTCTATGACGCGGGCAACCTCACGGCTGCCATCCTGGAGCTGCGTCGCGCCCACGAGCTTCGGCCCACCCACCGGATTCAGCGCACGATCGCCGAGGTCGCCGAGGAGCTTCATGACTACGCGTCGGCCGTGCGCGCCTACGAGAAGTTCCTTCGCGATGGCGGCGATCAGGTCGACGCCTCGGACCGCAGCCACGTGCTCACGCGCCTCGCAGAGCTGAGAACCTTCGTCGCATTCCTCCGCGTCCAGGTAGCACCCACCGACGCGCGAGTGACCGTCGATGGCGAACTCGTTCCCACGGCATCGTCAGGAGAGCCATGGCTCGTCAACGTCGGGCGCCGCGACGTGGAGGTAGAGAAGGACGGATACGTGCCTTTCCACAAGGCGATCACGGTGACGGCGGGGGAGGCGGTCCTGCTGCGAGCGTCCCTGGAGCTTCGTGCCAGGCCTGCAGCGCCGGTGCGGCCTTCGCGCGCTGCTGCGCCTGTGGAAGAGCCGCGTCAGGTGCCTGCGCTAGGGTGGGTGGGCTTCGGGACGGCGGGAACCCTGCTCGCGACCGGCGCGGTCACCGGGGTCCTCGCGCTCCGGGCCGACGATCGGGCACGCACGACCCCCTTCACGGGAGCCTCGGCCCCCGAGTCGGTCCAGCGGGACTTGGACAAGGCCAACACGCTCGCGCTCGCGACCGATCTGCTCGTGGGAGCGGGCGTCGGCGTGGCCTTGGTGACTTCGTACTTCACGTGGTGGGCCCCTTCGGACGAACCCTCGCAACCGGGGTCGGCCGCGCGGGTGAGCGTGAGCCCGGGTTGGGCGAGCATCGAGGGGTCATTCTGAACGGCAACCGACCGGAGGAAGTGCGGAAGGGAAGAAAGGACGAGTGGACGACGCGCGCGAATCCCTGAAGCAGTACGAAACGGTCGCGAGCCTTGGCGCGGGCGGGATGGCCGATGTGTATCTTGCGGTGGCCAAGGGCGGGCAGGGATTCCGCAAGCTCGTGGTGGTCAAGAAGGTTCGCACCCCCTTGTCGGACGACCCCGAGCTTCTGCGCATGTTCGAGCAAGAGGCGCGGCTCGCGGCTCGGCTCAACCACCCGAACATCGTGCAGACGTTGGACTTCGGCGAGCACGAGGGGGGGCATGCCATCGTGATGGAGTACCTGGAAGGCCAGTCCCTGAGCACGATCGTGCGCAGGGCACCGCCGGAAGGTATCCGCTTGGCACTTTCTCTCGAGGTCCTGGTCGAAGTGCTCGCCGCGCTCGACTATGCGCACCAGCTCACAGACTTCGGTGGGGAGCCTCTGCACATCGTCCACCGGGACATCTCGCCGCACAACGTCTTCGTCACCTACGCAGGGCAAACCAAGCTGGTCGACTTCGGAGTCGCCAAGGCCCTGCCCGACCCGTACGCCACCACCGGGACCATGATCAAGGGCAAGCTCGCCTACATGTCTCCCGAACACGAGCGAGGGGACCCTGTCGACGCGCGGGCAGACCTGTTCGCCGTGGGCGTGATGCTCTGGGAAGCCTTGGTGGGTCGTCGCATGTGGGCAGGGCTGTCCGAGATCGCGATCATCTCGAGGCTGCGCTTCGGGGAGATCCCGTCCCCGCACGAGGCGAGCTCCGAGGTGCCCGACGCCCTCGAACACGTGTGCATGCGCGCCCTCGCCCACCGACGAGAGGACCGGTACCAGAGCGCTGCGGAGTTCCGCCGAGAGCTGCAGACGTGCATCTCACAGCTCGACTTGCAGGCCTCCACGGATGAGGTCGGCGCGTTCGTGTCGCGCTTGTTCGCGCAAGAGCGCGCCCGCCTGCAGGAAATCGTCAGAACGCGCTTCGCGTCGCAGCCCGAAGCCGAGGTGCCGCCCACCGCCTCGCTCGCGACTTCGACGGATGCGCCGACCCGTTCGGCCCCACCGCGCGCCCCCTCGCGAGAGTCGCCGCGCCGTGCCGCGTTCGTGTGGGGACTGGCTGCGCTGCTCGTCACCTTCACCGCGGGCCTCGGCGCCCTCTCCTTGCGCCTCGACGCGCCGGAGCCCAGCGCGCCCGGAGCTGTCACCGTCGAGCAGACGCATCCTTCGCACAGCGTGCCCCCGCGGGAGGAATCTGAAAACACTGCAGGGGAACGTCTCGGGGTGCTGCCGGCGAACACCCCGGCCCCTGGACCCGATGCGGCCGTCGCTCCCCTTACCGGGCCCGTGGCACCCAAGCCTGCGTCGCAACACGCAGCGATCCCTCCCACCATGCCGCGAACGTCCCAGGACGCGGGAATGTCCCTCGAGCCGGCCTCGGCTTCCCCTGGCCCGCCCACGGCACCCGACACGACGGTCCGCGGACGGGTACGCTTCGACGACCCCTGGGCGCCAACCTCGAGCCCAGCATCCCATGCGGACCCTCTCGCCCCGGAAGGGCAGCCATGAGCGAACCGTCCATACCGACAGCGCCTCTGTTGCGTGACCCAACCCTCGCAGCGCTGGAACGATCCGACACCCATGCAGTTTTCGTGGTGTCTGATCTCGGGACCATCCTGATGTGGAGCGCCGGGGCCCGGACACTCAGCGGGTGGTCCGCCGAGCAAGCCGTAGGCAAGCCGTTCTCCTTCTGGATCGCGGATGGCGATGCGGACATGCTGCGCACGTGGGTCGATCAGCTGTCGCACCGGGACTGGATCGACCTGAAGACGGAGCGGGTGTTCGCCGACGGGACGCGACGGGCCGTGCGGTCGTCTCTCGGGGCCTTGCGGGACGGCTCCCGCTTGGTGGGGCTCCTCGACATCGCAGGTGACTTTCCCTTCGACACCGACCCTCGAGCGAGCGCGATGCGCGACCCTCGTGCCCACGACGCCTTGATGCATGCGCAGAAGCTGGAGAGCCTGGGCGTGATGGCGGGAGGCATCGCCCACGACTTCAACAACTTGCTGACGGCCATGCTCGGCAACTCGTCCCTTGCCCTGCGCGACCTGCCGATGGACAACCCGTCGCGACGGCGGGTGCAGGACATCCACGATGCCGCGCGGCGTGCTGCGCACCTCACCCGGCAGCTGCTCGCCTACTCGGGAAAGGCGAAGTTCGAAGTGCGGCCCCTGGACCTCTCCGCCCACGTCCAGGAGATCTCCCACCTGATGCAAGCCTGCATCTCGAAAAAGTCCGACCTCCGGCTCGAGCTCACGCCGGACATGCCCGCCGTGCAGGCCGATGTCGCCCAGCTCCAGCAGGTCGTGATGAATCTCGTGGTCAACGCCTCCGAAGCGATCGGAGAGCGGGGCTCCGGAAGCATCATCGTCTCCACGGGCGTGACCACCATGACGTCGGACATGTGCCGCCGGTTGATTGGCGGGGCCCAGCTCGCTTCCGGTGATTATGCGTTCCTACGCGTCAGCGACACTGGGTGCGGGATCGAGCCCTCCGTGTGCGAACGCATCTTCGACCCCTTCTTCACGACCAAGATGCAGGGCCGCGGCCTCGGCCTCGCGGCCGTTCTCGGTATCATGCGCGCCCACGGGGGAGGCTTGGATCTCGAGACCACACCCGGCTCCGGCACGTGCTTCACGGCCTTCTTCCCGACCGTGTCCGCCCCCGCGGAGCAGACGAGCCGGACAGGCGTGCACAGGTTCCGTGGCGCCGGGCGCGTGCTGGTCGTCGACGACGAGAGCTGCGTGCGCTCGGTGGCGAAGTCGATCCTCACCGAGCTCGGGTTCGACGTGGCGGAGGCGGAGAACGGAGCCGAGGCGGTTCGCATGGTCGCGAAGGAGCCGGACGCGTTCCTGGCGGTGTTGCTCGACGTGGCCATGCCGGTGATGGGGGGCGCCGAAGCGTTCGAGCGGCTCAGGGGCATCCGGTCCGACCTGACCGTCATCATGACGAGCGGGTACAGCGAGAGCGCGACGATGGAGAGCCTGGCCGCTGGGAAGCCCTCGGGGTTTCTGAGCAAGCCGTACTCCGCAGCGCAGTTCGCGGAGGTGATCCTGGGAACCCTGGGAGCCCTCTCCGCGCAAAAAGAGGCTGGCGCATGACCCGCCCGCGCGCGGCGTGCCTTGGGCTCTGCGCTCTGTTGTGCTTGGGGCCTTACGGATGCTCGAAGCTCGTCGGGGACCCCATCGAGGGAAACGGCGTGGGAAGCGCCTGCACGTCCGACGACGACTGCCACCTATCCGTGTGCTCTGCGGGCGTGTGTGTGACCTCTTGCGAGGCAGACCGCGATTGTCCTGTACCGTCCGTGTGCTGGCAGCGTGAGTGTCACATGCCGCTCCGTGTCTCGGCCTTTTACGACGGACACGTGACCGAGGGGGAGGGCTGGACCTGGGGACACGACGACGCGCTGCGCAGGGCGGTCGACTCCTTGGGATATGCACGCCTGCAAACGATGGAGGGGCTGAACGCCACCACGCTGCCGGAACCCATGGGGGAAGCGATCGAGGGCGGAGCCGACGTGGTGATCGCGACCTCGCTGAGCCTCGAAGGGCCCGTCGTTGCAGCGGCCGAGGCGCACCCAGACGTTCACTTCATGGTTGCTACGGCGTCGACGTGGCTGGCTCGTCCCAACCTCACGACGTACCAGGGCAGGTCCGAGACGGCCTACCACGTAGGCGGAATGGTGGCGGCGCAGAAGGCGACCCGGCGCATCGGGATGATCCTTACCACGCCCCACCCGCGGGTGTTCGCAGAGGCCAACGCGTTTGCCCTCGGGGCCCTGCGGCAACAGCCGGACATCACGATCGAGGCCCAGTGGCTCGGGTTCTTCATCGACTACCACGCTGCGCCTTCGTTCCCGCACGAGGGCAAGAACCTCTTTCTGGAAGAGCTCCTCACCGCACGGCTCCTCGCGTCGGGCTGCGAGGTCATCGTCCTGTTCGACGACACCGCGCGCGGCACGCGCTACATCGAGGGCCTGCTCGTCCCCGGCCAGGCGCCACTCGCGTACTCCCTGCCACGCAACGACAAGAACGCTTGCCTGGACCGAGCGACCGGCCAGACCATGCGCAGCTGCCTGGGCTCGGTCTTCTACGACTGGACCCCTCGGTACCAGGAAGTGCTCGACGGGATCCATCGCCACAGCTGGGTCGGCAAGGGTGTCATCGACTTGATGGAGACATCGCCCAGCACGGTGATCGGGGTGGAGGTCAATCCGTTAATCGGGCTCGACGACACCAGCATCCGCGTGGCCGTCCACGAGTTCTCCGGGGCCGACGGCATCGACAAGGTGTTTCGAGGCCCTTATGCGATCACGGGACAGCGGGACGCAGACGGTGACGGCGTCCCTGACGCGGACCAACGCGTGTTGCCCGACGAGACGGTGTCGAACGAGGAGCTCGCCCGCATGTGCTGGTTCGTCAAGGGAATCGTGCAGAAGCAGGACCCCTCGGACCCTGCGTCACCCGACCAGGACGCGAGGGCCCCGGACGGAACCTTCCCTCCGCCGACGGACTTCGTGCCTCCGCCTGAAATGACTGCCGAGGAAGGGTTCGACTGCCGCGCGTATCTCTCGCAGTGAGGGACCCCTCCTTCGAGGCACGAGAACGGCACGAGTGTCGGCCATCTTCGCACATCGGATCCTGGGACCTCGCGGTTCTCTACTGGGAAGGACCAATGCGCAGCGGCTTCCGGCGGGTGGTGCTGCGTGCCCGAAGTCCCTACCGGGTTGAGGCCCGGCTACGACGATGGGCGGATGACGGACCACGTGCTCGCGTGGCACGACGAATGCAACCGTTGATGACATGCGCACCCCTTGCTCCTGGCTTCGACGGTTCACGGTGTTCGTGCTGGCGGCCACGTCGTTCGCGGGGTGCATGCTCGAGACGCAGGGTCAGACCGAGCCCCTCGCGCAGATCGAGCAGGAGATCAGCAAGCGTGCGAACGGCTTCGTGTGCAAGAAGCAGTTCAACCATGTGCTGTCAGACGAGATGTTCGAGGACGCCGACGCCCTGACCGCGGACGAGATCCAGGCGTTTCTCGAGAACACGCCCTGGGGCAAGAAGTCAGCGCTGGCGGACTACAAGAACGAAGCAGGCGACCGAGCCTCCGACATGATCGCGGACGCGGCCGAGGAGTTCCAGGTCAACCCCATCGTGTTGCTCGCCAGACTGCAGACCGAGGCCGGCTTGATCAGCAAAGAGACCGCGTCGGAATCGAAGCTGAACGCGGCGCTCGGGTGCGGGTGTCCCGACGGCAAGCCCTGCAACGCCGCCTACTCCGGCTTCGGCAATCAGGTTCGTTGCTCCGCGCAGCACTCGCGGGCGCAGTACGACAGGGTGGCGACCGACGGGGAGACGATTGCCGGGTGGGCCCCGGGCAAGTCGAAGAAGACGCTGGATGGCTACACCGTCACGCCCGAGAACGCGGCGACGGCGTCGATGTACTCGTACACGCCGTGGGTGTTGCCGGACACGGGAGGCAACTACCTCAACTGGTACTTCCTGCAGAAGTTTTCGAAGGAGCTCGGCTACACGGCGCCGGACGCGCAAGACACCGAGCTTCCCACGGTCGAGTCGCTGCCCCCGAACGCGAACACCGAACCCACCTGCTCGCCGCCGCAGGACAAGGTGGCGAAGAAGCTCACGTGCTCGCAGTACGGCTTCAAGGCGGGTTGGCCGGACACGATGTGTGAGGCCAAGGGCAACGGGCTGTGCAAGGGCTCCGGCGCCAAGACCGCCGACTGCGATCACTGCTGCGAAAAGTGCGTGTACGACGTGGACTGCCCGTCGGGACAGGTCTGCGCATGGCAGGGGGCCTATCACTGCTGTCGTGCGCCGGGGTCCGGCGAGGAGTGCTTCACGGAGCAGGAGTGCGGCGGGGGTCAAGTGTGCGCCTGGAACGGGGAGGGCTTCTACTGCATGGCGCCGAGCTGTGGATAGCTCGGGGGCAGTCATCCGACGGGGCGTGCTGGCTTGGGTTGCCTTGATGTCCGGCCTCGCGTGCTCCGAGGACGTTTCCGGGCGTGACGAAGCAGACCCAACGGCTGCCAGCTGCGAGGAGATCCAGGTCTCCGAAGTCTGGCCCGACGTGGTTCCGGGCCACTTCCTCGGTCTCATCGGCGGCAACGAGACCCGCGTCTTGCGCATCGAGCTTGCGGAGGTCGGAGACTTTCGACAGAAGCCGGGGTCGTTCCCGCTCGACGAAGAGACTCGTTACCAGACCTGCTCGCACTGCGTCCTGGTGCTGGAAGGCGGCTACGCACTCGGCGACGCCGCCAAGGTGTTCGTGCAAGCATCAGGGACGATGACCCTCACGAGCGTCGGCAGCCCGCCCTCCCAAGAGACGGCGGGGAGCTTGTCCGACGTCATGCTGCGACAAGCCGTGGTGGACCCGTCGACGGGGCAACCCACCGACCAGCGATCGGGGGCATGCCTTCGGCTTTCGTCGCTGAGCTGGGACACGCGGGTGCCCGTGGGTGCGCCATGCCTGCGCGCGTCGGACTGTGGCGACACATCGAAGAAGGCATGCGACCCCTCGTCGGCCACGTGCGTGGCCGAGCAGTGCGACGAGGAGCCTGGGGCGTGTGGCGAGGGACGCACGTGCGTCGCGCAGACGGTCGGGGCTTCGTGGGGGACGTGTTACGAGGATTGCGTGCCGTTTGGGGGATCGTGCGGGGAGGGAAGGGTCTGCGTGCCTCGCACGCTGTCCCAGTCGCATGGAATGTGCGTGTCTATGGGGTCTGAGGTGCACGGTAACCTGTGTGAGAGCAGCGACATTTCGACGGGGTGTCAGGCGGGTCTCGACTGCAACGAGGAGTCGGGCGGGGCTGTGTGCCGTCACCTTTGTGACTACTTCGCGAGCGAGCCCGGGTGCCCGGAGCAGGAGCGGTGCCACCTCGGCAGTGTGTGCTCTCCGGAGGCGGGCGACACGGCGGACATCGGGGAGACGTGCAGCGCCGGGCTGTACACCTCGTGCGGGGACGACGGGCTAGGGCATCGTGGGGTGTGCGCGGGGGAGCCGGGAGAGACCGCCGTGTGCAGAAAGGTTTGCCGGCTGGACGTCAGCGGTGATTGCCCCGCTGGCAGCGCGTGCGAGGTGAGCCTGTTCGACACCGTGGGCGTTTGTGTCCCCGGTACGACTTGACCTCGCGCTGGCGGGGCACCAGATCCCGCTCCCAGCATGAGCATGACCGCCACCGCCCCCTTGGCCCGTCCCCAGGCTTCTTCCCCGTGGGGATGGGTCGCGCTCGCGTGGGGCGCGATCGGCTTCTGGGCCCTGTTGGGCAATGCGCTCGTGCGTCTCACCCCCATGGCGTGGGACGCGGTGGAGGGCGGCATGTCCTTCGGGCAGTGGGGAGTGATGGCGGGCTGGGTGATCGCGATGGCCTACATGGAAGGGTATCGCGGGTTTCAGAAGCGATTCTCGCCCCGGTTCGCCGCCCGCGCGATGCACCTCGTCGACGTTCCCAGCGTGGGCCGCGGCCTTCTCGCTCCCCTGTTCTGCATGGGCCTGTTCCACGCGACGAGGCGCGTGCTCATCGTGTCCTGGGGCGTTACGATCGGGGTCGTGCTGCTGGTGATCGCGATCCGGCAGGTCGACCAACCGTGGCGCGGCATCATCGACGCTGGCGTCATCGTGGGTCTGACCTGGGGGCTCGTCGCGAGCGTGGTCTGGATGGTCCAGGCGATGCGGCGTAGGCCTCTTCCCATGGGTCCGGATGTGCCTGCGGCGAAGTAGGAGACAGAACCGGCGGCGGCTGCGGTCGGAAGACGACTCCCCAGCTCACCCGTTCTGCCGGTGGCGCTCCGTTGTGATCACCCCTCAGCAGACGGGCAGAGCCGAGGGCGATCAGCCGTCCCACCCTCCGGCCGCTGCATTCCTGCAGTACTTGAGAGTGTTCGTGGCGTCGCCGTTGAACATCAGGTCGAGACACTTCAAGGGGGAAGTGCAGTCCGCGTCGAGGGTGCAACGCGAAGCGCAGGTGCCGGTCGCCGGGTCCTTGTCGCCATCGTTGAAATCGCACACGCCGCTGTTGCACGGCAAACCCGCATCACAGGGCTGACCGGCTTGCGCGCCGGGAACCTGCTCTCCGCAGACCGATCCGATGACGCCCGCGAGGGTGTAGCGCACCCTGCAGACCTCGCCCGAGACCGCACAATCCGCATCCCGCGCACATGCCGTCCGACTCCCGGGCAGGTAGCGGCACACGGGTCCGACCACGTACTTGTCGTCGGTGGGGAGGGTCGTGGCGGCGTCCCATTCTCTCACAGGCTCTCCCTCGCAAAGGAACTCGGAGGGATCCCCGCAATCGGAGTCCGCCGCGCACGCTGCGGAGCAGTGCCCATCGGGTCCGCAGGTGCTCAGCCCGCCCGCACATACCATGTCCAGCGGCGGGAAGCAGGTGTAGCTCCCCTGATCGCAGATCCAACCGGTGCCTACCGACGCGCACGCGGCGTCGTTCGGACAGCTCATCTGCGCTTTCGTAATGAGCGCCACATCACAACTCTCACCGATCGGGATCAAGCCGTCCTGTCGCGCGCAATACCCTTCGGCAGAACCCGACCCGGAAGAGTAAGTGCAATACTCGCCCGCCGCGCACTGTGCCGACGAAGTGCACGCTTTGGGACCGCATATTCCTATGAAAGACGTCGGCGAAACCCATCGGCTCGTCAAGCATTGTTCGCCACCTGCACAGTCACCGTCCACCGTGCAGAGACTCGAGCACTCGCCATACAATCCGCACATGCCTTCGCAGAGTGCTACGGGTTCGCGCACCCCGTGCGTCGTGGGATCGTCGCCACAGGACTCCCCCGTCGGCTGAGCGTTGGCGGCGGGCAACGTGCACTTGTAGAGAATCTCTCCTTGCAGCCCTTGATGAACGCCACAGTGTTCCCCGTTCGTGCAGTCCGCGTCGCTCGTGCAGGACGTCTGCGACCCCGGCAGCGGATAGCAAACGTTCGTGAGCACCACCTTGTCGTTGGAAGCAAGGTCGTCATTGGCATTCACGAAGAACCCCGCGAGCCCGCACACCCAGTCCGTGGGGCAGTCAGCATCCGTCTGGCATGGACCGCTGCAGCCCTGCGGCTGGCACAAGTAGCTCGCGCACTTCGCGGACGCTTCCGCGTCGCAGGTCTTGCTCGTGGAGCAGAAAGTCGGCGCAGGGCAGTCCGCGGGTCCGTCGCACGGCTTGCCGAGCGGCAAGTTCGGGTCGCAAGTCTCGCCACCTTGAAGGGTTGCATGACCGGATGAATCGCAGAACCAGACGATATCGTTGCCGCCGGTCGTTGGCGTGCAGGGGGCATCGGCATCGGGGCAATCCGAGTCCTTGGAGCAGAGCTTGTCGCTCAGATTGTAACAAACGTTGCTGACCTCGGAACTCCCCGGCGCCCAGGCGTTCACGACGCACAGGCCTTCCTTGCACTCGTCGGATGCTCCGGTTGGGCATGCCTCCAAGCACATCCCCCAGGGACACGACCACGTGTACCCACCACCCAGCCCGGCGCAATCCAGGTCGGTGTCGCACAGCTGGGTGCAGTAGGGAACGGAGGGCGGCCCGAAGGTCGTCGTGCAGATGTTTCCTTCGCACTCGGAGGCAGTCTTGCATAACTCGCCAGCAGCCTTCTTGGTCTCGGTGTCCGCGCCGGCGTCCACCGGTGCTGCGTCGGGTGCTGCGTCCGGTGCTGCGTCGGGTGCTGCGTCGGGTGCTGCGTCCGGTGCTGCGTCGGGTGCGGCATCTGGCACGGCATCTGGCGCAGCATCTGGTGCGGCTTCGACCCCAATCTCTGCTGGAACGTCGGCAGCTGCGTCCTCCTGGGTCGGCGCAGGCTGCGTATCCTCGCTCGACGAACAACTCGTCCCAAACACCGCGATGATGGGCAACAACAGGAATGCCGCAACTCCAGTTCGCATGTGATCCCCTCCTCCCTAGTGGGTGGAGAACATAGTCTGCGGGAGTAAGGAAAGTCAAGCAAAGCGCGCACGCGGGGTCTGGCACGCTCGGGCACAACCAGACCATGGCGAGCTCTGCGCGGGAGCCGATCGAGGATCTTGCTGATCGCTGGTGGCTCGATGATGGTGGCAATGAATCGAAGCCTGCCGCCGCGCTTTTCACACGCAGCGGTACGTGGCGATGCGCCGCCCTGATGTGGCGGCCGCCACCGGCCTTGGGCTCCGCGGTCGCCAACTTGAGCGGCAATGGGTTGGCGCGGTCGGTGAACGCGAAGCTGGCAGCTGGGAACGGTAGGATCAATCCTCGGTCCCCAGCTCACCCGCTCTGGCGGTGGCGCTCCGTCATTGTGATCACCCTCAGTCGTGCAGATCCGGGGGACCACCCGTCTGCTCCATGTAGGCCCCCATCGCATCTTCCAGGTGCTTGGGAATCGCCATGTCGTCGATCAGGTTCGTGGTCTGCGGGTTGCGGTCCTCGCGCCTCTCCAGGCGCATCTGGTTGGTGTGCCGGAAGAAGATCACCTTGTGCTCGTCGTCGTACACCGAGGCGAGGTCGAACCAGGGTTCACCGGAGGCCTTGAAGCGCCACGTGTCGCTGTGAAGGACGCGTCCCGGGGCGCGCTTGCCGGTGATGACGTCGCGCAAGTCGACGCCATCCATCCGCGCAGAGCCCCGCACGCCGCACATGCGGAGGATCGTGACGGGGATGTCCACCAAGCTCACAAGGGCATCGTTGTGACCCGGCGCCATGCCCGGCAGCCTGGCGATCATCGGGATGTGCGTGGTCAGCTCGTGAAGCCCCGAGCCATGCACCCGGCGTGTGTTGGTCAGGTACTCGCCGTGGTCTGCCGTCACGAACACGGCCAGGGGTCGCTCCTTGCTCATGGCATCGAGCTCCGCGAGAAGCGGCCCGAGCGCGTGATCCGCGAACCGAATCTCGTGATCGTACATGTCCGTCACGGACGACCCGAACGACGGCACTTCCTCGTGCTTGGTGCTGGGGTCGTGCGGCCCGAAGTAGTGAACCCAGAGAAGGAAGGGCTTGTCCGAAGGTCGGGCGCGCAAGGCCGCGAGGGCCAATCCCGTGTTCCCCACGTCGCTCTGCTGCTTGCGGGGCAACGTGTCGACTTGGCGAAAGTCGGTGAAGCCCTTGTCCACGCCGGTCTTCTTGCTCAAGAACTGCGAGTAGCCGTCGTCGAGGGAAGCGATGGTGTGGTAGCCGGCGCCCTGCAATCGCTCGGGAAAGGGAGGCCGCGGCTCGTCGAGGGGAAGCCCGAACATGATCCGCAGCTTCTCTCCCTTGGCCAGGTTCCCGTACTCCTGCACCCGCAGAAGCCGGTAGCGATCCGTTTCTCCCACGCGCGTCCACCGCATCCGTCGCGCGTATACGCCCCGGAGCAAGCTGGGGATGGCGAGGGACGTCCATGGGGCCGATGTGTAGGCGCGGCGGAAGACGACAGCATCCTGGGCGAAGCGCTTCAGGTTCGGTGTGGTGTCCCGCTCGTAGCCATATGCGCTCATGTGGTCGTGGACGACCGCATCCAGCGTGATGAGCACGATGTTGGGGGCGGGCCCGTCGAGGACCGGCACGGGCTCATCATCCTCTCCGGTTGCGATCTCGGTGACGCGGTCGCCGTACCGGCAGTTGTCATCGATTCCGTTGTCGGGGATCTCGGCGGCACCGGGATTTGCGGACGGTCGCCACGCCTCGCAGTCGCCGCCGCCTAGGAGACTCGAGTAACCGTCGCGGTCGAAGTCGGTGATGTCCCGGTGGATGGCGAGGGCCAGCGCGGGCAGAGGGCGGTTGAGGATCCTGTCGACGGTCGGGTCATCGCTCTTTCGCACGAGAGCCAAGGGGAGCAGGGCCAAGACGACCGATACGGCGAGCATTGCTCTTCGCGGCCGCAGCCACCTTCGCGGGACCGGTCCGAAGGCGACGATCACGCTGGCCGCGGCCCACAAGCTGACGACCTGGAGTGCGAGATGCGCCGAAGGATAGAGCTCGACGAAGTGCCTTCGGTCGACCCAGGTCATCGCCGCGGCGGCAAGGAGGAAGAGAGTAGACAGGACCCAGCGGGAAATGGGTCGGGAACAGAGCCAACCGTGGGGGCGGCGAGCAGTGGGCTGCAGGGCGGCGAACATTCCGCCGATCACGAGACCGCCCGCTGCAGCGACGGCAAGGGAGAGCCCGGCGAGCATGCGATAGGGACCGTCGAGCCTTGCGAAGACGCCGAGCTCGGAGGTGAGCCACCAGGCGCTCGCGAGACCGGGGAGCAGCCAAATCGGGCGGGAAAGCCACGCGGGCAGACGACGAAGAAGCCGGGACAGCGCGTCGATGACGCTGCCCACGACGGCGCCGGCACCGAGAGCGAGACCTCCGGTGGCAACGACCGCGGCGACGGGAGGCCGCTGTCCGAAGAAGACGTCCAGCGAGGCCGCGAAGAAGAAGACCCACGCCAGGGCAATGCGCCAGGGCACGCGGCGCGGTGGTGCCGGGGTCGCGGTAGGTGAGCCCGACCGGAGCCGGCGCAGAAAGCGTGGCAGCGAAAATCGGGGAGGGGTTCCGGGGGTACCTGTCATGGCTCGTTCCAGGAACGGGGGTACGAGATAGTCGGCAGCTTGCCGCTACGCAATGAAACCGATTCGGGCAGGGTCGTCCTCCTTGGAACGGACGCTTCCAGATCACCAGGTCACCAGGTCACCAGGGCACCACGGCACCACCGAGCACGAGCACGAGCACGAGCACGAGTGCTGCGTGCCCGAAGTCCCTACTGGGTTGAGACCCGGCTACGACTATGGACGGATGATGCACATCAACTAGGAACTGAGAACACGGAATGCGAATTCGAACCAGGAACGGGCGGAGTCAGGCGCAACAGCCTCCCTCCGCACCACCCTTCTGTGCCTTCTGCGTCCTCTGTGGTTCTCCGGACGGCGATCCCGGTACTCACTTCGGGCACAGGGCATGACCACGATCGCAGCACGAGCACGAGGGGGTGACTACGCCGAGAACACCTCGAGCATGAAGTCCCGGAACACGCGCACCTTCCTCGGCAAGAATCGCGTGGCCGGATACACCACGTACGCCGCCGCCTCGAACAGCACGTAGCCCGGCAACACAGCCGCGAGCTTCCCGTCCCTCACATCCTGGCGCGCCACCAGCGACGGCAACACCGCGATGCCCGCCCCCGCCCGCGCCGCTTCCCTGCAGAACCCATAGTCCGACGCCGCGATCGCGACGCGAACGCGAAGCCGGTGGGTCTGTCGCGCTCCCGCCTTGCGAAGCGTCCACGTCCCCTCCCCTCGTGTCGCCTGCACCGACAGCAGCCGGTGCCTTGTGAGGTCGGAGAGCTTGCGCGGCTCCCCTTGCCCCTCCAAGTACGCTGGCGACGCGAAGAGCCCACCGTGCACGTCGACGAGCTTGCGGGCGATCAAGGCCGAATCCCGCATCGCCGACGCCGCACGAAGGGCCACGTCGATCTGGTGCGCGTCGAAGTCGAGGACGGCGTCCGTGAGCAACAGCTCGAGGGTGATGCCCGGAAACCGTCGCGAGAACTCCGCGATGTGTGGTGCGAACTCGCCCGTGGCCAGGTCGTAGGGTGCCGTCACGCGCAAGTGCCCCCGCGGCTCGGCGCTTTCTGCCTGCAGCTGCCCGTTGGCCTCGTCCAGCAACTCCAGCACCCTGCCCACGCGCTGCCGGTACGCCGCCCCCTCCTCCGTCGGCTGCACGAGCCTGGGGCTTCGCCGCAACAGCGTAACGCCTAGGGCGCGCTCGAGACGGGTGACGCGGCGGCTCACGCTGCCCTTGGTCTCGCCAAGGATCTTGGCGCTCGCGGTAATCGATGCCTGATCCACGACGGTGCAGAACGCGCGCAGGTCCAGCAGGTCAGGTTCGTGTGTTGCCGAATCGGAAACGTCGCGTTTCATGTTGGGGGAATGGTAGCACTCCTGGCAACTATCCAAGATGCGAGAGAGGAAACGACGTTTCCGATCATCGGATGGACGTACGGGTCGTTCACCAAGCGATCGGTGCAGTTTGGATGAAGCAACCGAGCGAGGCTCGAGGAAGACTTGGGAGAAGGAACATGACGAAGAACAGCGTATTGCGAATGGCGGCGGGGATCGTGCTCGTGGGGATGGTGGCCGGGTGTGACAACGACCCGGCGAAGGGGGCATCGAGGGCAGCGACCTCCGCCGCCCAGCCGGTGAAGGAGCTTCCGGTCAAGGATTCGGCCAAGGCCCCGGCCAAGTTCACCTTCAACCAGGCCGAGTCCAAGATCGAGTACGTGGGCGCCAAGGTCACTGGAAAACACGACGGCGGCTTCGGCACCTTCGACGGCACCATCGACCTCGTCGACGGAGACCCCACCAAGAGCCGCGTCACGGTCGAAATCACGATGGCCTCCATCACGTCGGACTCGGAGCAGCTGACGGGCCACCTCAAGAGCAAGGACTTCTTCGAGGTGGAGACGTACCCCAAGGCCAAGTTCACCTCGACGGCCATTGTGGCGGGTGGCGACAAGGGAGCTTCGCACACGGTCACGGGCAACCTCGAGCTGCACGGCGTGACCAAGTCGATCACGTTCCCGGCCACCATCACCGTCCAGGGTGACGCGGTGAGCGTGAAGGCGGACTTCGCGATCAACCGCAAGGACTTTGGCATCGTCTACCCGGGGAAGCCGGACGACCTCATCAAGGACGAGGTGCTGCTGAAGCTGAACATTGCGGGGAAGAAGGCCTCGTAGAAAGCGCCCACCCCCTGATCCGGAGCGAAGCGACGGACCGCGGGGGCAACCTCTGGATCTTGCTGTACGAATGGCAAGGCGGCTCGCCACCAACAAGGTGGGCGGCGCGTGAGAGGGC
>Ga0209575_10000159_pt1 | contig 69015 bp, 72 predicted proteins | sample Medcelwee11metaG_FD_187172 | JGI IMG/M metagenome (GOLD analysis project Ga0209575, IMG submission 187172) | Freshwater pond sediment microbial communities from the University of Edinburgh, under environmental carbon perturbations - Medium... | ecosystem: Environmental > Aquatic > Freshwater >... | reverse complement strand
CGGGGTTAAGTTTAACAAATTGCTCTAGCGATTCCCAGTTTACTTTATAGGGTGCTTGTCTATAAGGTTCCTTTGGAATTAATCTATCCTCTTCATAGAAAGCCCTTAACCATTCCCCAATCGTATTATGATGCACGCTAAAATTCTTGCTTGCACTTTGTATGGCATTTCCTTTCATAACAAAGTCCAACACACGTATTCTAAAATCTGTACTGTATGCCATTTTTTTGCCTCTGTTTGAATTAAGTTTAAATAATTGTGGATGAGGAATTATACTATAATAGCTGTAGCGTTATAAAATAATAAAGTCAGTAACAATTTATAACAACGCAAGATTGCCAGCAATGCCAGCCGTATCTATGTTATTTCTGTGAGTATCTAATTATCCAAGTTTTTTATGTGTGTTTTAATGAAGTTGGCGGGAATTGCTGGTGACTACTCAACCATTAAATCCAGGCACCTCAATCACCACTAATTGTTTTTCTTTCCATAGCGCGATGACGTTAGGATTGTCATCAACCGCAGCCACAACCTCATAACCGTCTGCAATAATCTGGTTAAAAATAGTGTGCTTAACCAGATAATCTGCTCTGCTATCACAGTTTTTTCTCATATAAAGACGATCATAACGTACTTTATATTTCTCAAGCCATGCGCTGGTGACCATTCTAAAGCGCTCATTTCTGGCAGTCACTATGAGAATCGCAACCCTGTCGTTGATGGCATGATTCAGAGCCAGTATATTTTGATTCGGCCTTACCCACACGGATGCGTTATGAAATGAATTGAAATCCTTTTTATCACCAGACACATAATGCCGTATCGGATTCACATCGGCTAATGTGCCATCCATATCAAAAATGATTGCTTGCATACTCTGTTTTGACTCGTTAAATGGTAACCCGGTAGAGTGGGTGAAATGCCGACACTGGCTTTGGTAGCGTTCTTCCCTGGCTAAACCTGGCAGGTTTTTATGGTTGGCACCGCGCCAATTCTTCCAAGAAAAACCGCCAGCCGGGAATATCCGCGTTACCGGGGTCGTTGGCGTGGGGATATGCTTGCGATTCTTGCCGTATTCGTCAAGACCTTTGCGGCCTGTTCGGCCCACACTTGCTTTTCCTGACCTGCTCTTGCACAATCCATAGAAATCAATTTGTTAAACAGTTGCGTGACTGAGCAAGCCGAGGAGGCAAGATGCAGGCGGCAGGTTATGACTTTAACGCCCAATTAGACAAGGCGTTGCCGGATGAGCAGCGTGCCCTGTTTTTCTTACAAAATCACCCTGATTTTGCAGGTTTTCAACACTGTCTGGGCAAGCAAGCCCAAGCCGATGCCTATAATCCCGAGACCGGCGAATGGCTGGAAATCAAGGTGGATTACACGGCTTATCCCAACCATTTTGTGGAACGCTACAGCGACAAACAGCGCCACTTGCCCGGTGGGCCGTGGCAGTATGCAGAGCGCGGCGTCAAGTATTATGTGTTCTTCTATAAAAAACTGGGCTTGATTTACGTCTTTAACACCGTTAGCCTGCTGGCGCGTGTGCAAAGCTATCTTGAAGAAGGCCGCATCAGCGACGCCAGCCACGGTAAAAATATCCCGCAACGCAACGGTCTTTACTGGACTTATGGCTATGCGATCAATAAAACCTGGCTGACTGATATTTGTCTGCTAACTTGGGACATTTCTCACATCTCCCCCTTCGACTCTGGAAAAAAAGATGACTGAACATGAAGAACCGGGTTTTCAAGAGAACGATGAAGACTCCGCAGAAAACTATCCGCGTCCCAAACGACGCGGCATTTATCTGCTGCCTAATTTACTGACCACCGCCGCGCTGTTTTCTGGATTTTATGCCATAGTCGCCGCGATTCAGGGCAAATATGAAATCGCCGCGATAGCGATTTTCATCGCCATGGTTTGGGACATGATGGACGGGCGCATCGCCCGCCTCACCAACACTCAGAGCGCCTTCGGGGCCGAATATGACAGCTTGTCGGATTTGGTGTCTTTCGGCTTGGCCCCGGCGCTGTTGATGTATCAATGGTCGTTGTCGAGTCTGGGCAAACTGGGCTGGTTAGCCGCGTTTATCTACACCGCCGCCACCGCGTTACGCTTGGCGCGCTTTAATACCCAAACTGGCACGGCGGATAAGGCTTATTTTCAAGGCTTACCCAGCCCTTCAGCCGCTGCGGTGATTGCCGGAGCGGTGTGGATCAGCGCTAATTACGAATTAGCGGGCATTGATCTGCGGGTATTGATGTGTGGGCTGATGATTGTGACCGGACTATTGATGGTCAGCAATGTGCGTTATCGCAGCTTCAAGGATTTGGACCTCAAAGGCCCAGTGCCCTTTGTGCGCGTGCTGGTGGTGGTGCTGTTGTTTGTACTGATTTCGCTGAATCCAGCCCACACCCTGTTTCTGTTCTTTTTCGCCTACGCCGCCTCCGGCCCGTTCTATACCTTGATTACGCTGCGCAAACGGCGGGCACATCGGCATAAGCAAGAATAAACAGGCAATCAGAGCTGATTAATGTGCAAAGGGTGGGCGCTTAATAATAACCTTGAACACATTGTTTTCTCGGTCATCAATAAATTCAATTGCAGGATAGGCGGCTAATGCGCGCATAATGCCGCTACCTAAACCGCGATAAGGTAAAATCCGGCTGGCAAATGACACCAGTACCGGATTACGGATATTAGAATTGCCCAGTTTAATCTTTGCTACAGTTAGATTATTGGGTAAATGTCCGGGACTGATAATTTCAATTCTGTTTTTGAAAATAAGCAAGCGAATCGTCGCCGAGACAAAATAATCACGATGAATCAGTGCATTGGTGATTAATTCTTCAAAAACGACTGGGGGAATTTCTAACTCTCCCAAGGAATTGACGCTTTGACCTGCCTGGACGTGGTGAAGATTTCGGTTCATAAAACTCAATGAGTCGCGAAACACCGTCAGCATTTTGCCACCCATGTCCTGGCTATCCAGATAAGTGTGGGTATTCATATCCATACCTGGAAAAGCCACGGCTTTGACAATAAAGACAGGCAAATGAAAACTGGGATTGCGAGTGAACAGCAATCCACCTGCCACATTGAATATCCCCGCTTGCATCAAATTCATATTTTCCAACAAGGCTTCTAGTGGCATCTCTAGTTCCTCTAAAGCCAGGTTGAAATGTTTTTGCAAAAAAGCGGCAAAATAGTCCTTGTCTAGGTCTTTAATGCCTAAACCTTTAGCCGGAATTTCATCACCATGCATTAAACCGGCTGTTTGATACATGCGCTGGATTTCTTCACGGGCAGTGACTTTACGTTTATCTGCGCCACTCTTAATCCAGATTAAGCCCTGATTGTCCATATACGGCTTACTGATGCCTAGCGGGATTTGTACCACCATCACCAACCCGCCTGCTGTGGCAATATTTTCAGTGTGTGGGTTGATGGGTGGACGTACCGATTGTGAAGCGGCATTCGCCACCATTTGATTCAGCCGTCCCATATCTTCCCGCGTCAATCCGGCAAAAGAGCCGTCGTCGTGTACACCAATCAGAATCATGCCGCCCATGCCATTACTGAAAGCAACCATTTCAGCCGCAAGCGCATTGACATGGGAAATATTTGCTTTGAACTGATGCTGTCCATCTTCACCCCGACCGATGAGGGCTTGTAGTTCGTCTAGGGTCATGGGAGCCTTTAGCATGGAATCAGATTAAGGTGGCTAGAAAACATATTCAAATTAAGCCCGCGACATATAAGCACCCGTTTCGGTGTTTATCTTAATCAAATCCCCAGGACTTAAATATTCAGGCACTTGTACCACTAAGCCGGTGCTGAGGGTGGCGGGTTTACTGCGGGCTGAGGCTGAGGCACCTTTCATTTCTGGGGCACAGTCGGCGATTTGTAATAAGACGGTGGCGGGTAATTCAATACCGAGAATTAGGTCATTGGCAATCAAGGCGGTTAAACCTTCTAAGCCATCACTGATATATTCCAGCTCTTCTTCAATTAAATCTTTGGCAATAATATATTGCTCATAGCTTTCATTGTCCATGAAAGTGCAACCATCGTCGTCACGGTATAAAAACTGGACGGCACGACGCAGAAAATCAACGGGTTCCACGATTTCTTCGCCCTTAAAACTGCGTTCAAATTTCTGCCGTGACACCACATGGCTGCCGCGTACTTTATACAAGGTATTGCCGCTGCGAGAGGACGGCGATTGTACCTGTACCTGTTTAACCATAATGGTCTGACCGTCTACTTGAATCACGGCCCCTTTTTTAATTTCATTGGCTTTCATAGTGTCCTCTGGTTCATACAAAGACTGACCCTGGTAGGGGATAAGTGTGTGTGGTTTTAATAGGAGTTATTTACAGAAAATTAATCACATAGCCATAAGTGTGCATATGCGGTACGGCGTTTTTGAAACGCACATTCACATGCACTGGGATATTGGGTAACAGTCGGCTGTGATCGGTGTCTGGTGGTAAATACTCTGCGGGTTTGAGATGGGCAATGCCCACCAAATGACGGTTTTCATCTTCAAAACCGATACTCAATCCGGGATAAGGCTGAGGAAAAGGTGCCTGGTTTTCAAACATGAATTGCAGTTGTACCGCATCCGGTACCTCGGCATAACGGTCTAGCAAGTTTTTACTGATGTTGAAATAGCTCACATTGCGCGTGACTGGCAGGGTGCAGTGTAAATAGCTGCAAGCAGTTTCCAACCAAGGGCGTAGTTGAGGATGCTGTAACACAAAATCGCGGCGTTCAAACCAATAATATTGGCCAACTAATCCGCCAACCAATAGCAATCCTAAAAGACTCCAACCCAGATTGCCACGTTGGCGGCGGCGACGGTCGAGTTGCGCCTGTTCTTCGGCAGCCAGCGCGGCCAGCAAGGCGGCTTCTTCTTCGGGTGGCAGGTTGTTCAACGGCGCGGGCGAAGGAGTGGGCGCGGTCACTGGCGCAACGGGGGCGGTCAACAAGGCTTGGGCAGCATCGAAAATATGCCGACATTGGCGACAACGCACCCGGGTATCAGCCCGTTCCAGATGAGTCGGGGGCAGGCGAAAAATCGCCTGGCATTGCGGGCATTGGATGTGTAACTCACTCATACCGGGCTGCGCCACTGTTTAATTTGATTTAATAAACCATTAGTGGAGGCGTCGTGAGCATGACTGGTTGCGGGATTTTCCAATTCGGGTAATAACACCGCCGCCATTTGTTTGCCCAGTTCTACGCCCCACTGGTCGAAGGGATTGATATGCCAGCAAACACTTTGGACAAACACTTTGTGTTCATACAAAGCAATCAAACTGCCGAGAATTTCTGGGGTCAGTTTGCGATATAAAATCGTGTTGCTGGGTTGATTGCCGGGAAATACCCGGTGCGGTATTTGAGGAGCGTCAACACGCACGCCTAAACTGGCGCTGGTTTCGATCTCATTGCGGCCTTGCATCAGTGCTTGGGTTTGCGCCAAGGCATTGGCAAGCACGGCGTTCTGATGGCCATAGGTTTCTGATTGGCTTTCGGCGGCGATGATGAAATCGCTGGGAATTAACTGGGTGCCTTGGTGTAACAATTGATAAAAAGCATGTTGTCCGTTGTTGCCAGCCATGCCCCAAATCACCGGGCAAGTGGCGTAATCGACCGTGTTCCCGTCGCGGTCTACCCGCTTGCCGTTGCTTTCCATTTCCAATTGTTGCAAATAATGCGGCAAATATTTCAGCGCATAATCATAAGGCAAAATGGCTTGGGTGGCGGCTTTGAAAAAATTGCTATACCAGACGCCAATCAAGCCCAGTAATACCGGCAAATTGTCAGCCAGCGGCGCAGTGCGAAAATGCGCATCCATCTGCCGCGCTCCTGCCAATAGTCGCTGGTGATTGTCCGGGCCGATCATCACCATAACCGACAAACCAATCGCCGACCACAGCGAATAACGCCCGCCGACCCAATCCCAGAATTCAAACATGTTGGCCGGGTCAATCCCGAAGGCTTTAACCCGTTCGGTGTGGGTGGACACCGCGACAAAATGGCGGCTGACTGCGGCTTCATCGCCCAGTTTATCCACCAGCCAGCGCCGCGCACTGCGGGCGTTGGTGAGGGTTTCTTGGGTGGAAAAAGTTTTAGACGCGACAATAAACAGCGTGGTTTCGGGATCGAGATGAGCCAGAATTTGGTTGAGTTGAGTGGCATCCAGATTGGAATCAAAATGCGCGGTTAAACGCGGATGGTGATAAGCGCGCAGGGCTTCCGTCACCATTTTCGGCCCTAAATCCGAGCCACCGATTCCGATATTGACGAGGGCGGTGATCGCCTTGCCGGTGTGGCCTCGCCATTCTCCGCTGCGCACTTGGGTGCTGAACTGCTGCATTTTTTCCAACACGGCCTTGATGGCGGGCGTCACGTCCTGCCCATCGATCAGCATCGTTGCCTGAGTGCCGCTGCGCAAAGCGATGTGTGCTGCCGCCCGATCTTCGGTATTATTCACGTGCGCACCGTTGAACAGCCGTTCACGCCAGCCCTGCAAATCCGAGGCATCCGCCAGCTTAAACAACAAGTCCAGCGTGTCGTGGGTGAGGCGATTTTTCGAGAAATCCAGGTATAAATCGCAGGCGGTGCGCGAGAATTCAGTGTAACGTTGCGGATTTTGTGCAAATAAATCACGCAGATGCAGCGGAGCGATGTGGGCTTGATGAGCCGCCAGTGCCATCCAGGCAGCGTGGGTGTGAGCCGGGGAGCTAAGATGCGTAGACATGAGATTCCTATGGTGTAGCCGCCCTGCGACCAGTGCAGAGCCAATCCTGCCGATTATAAATTATCCATCGCGGCGTTGCAGGCTTGATCGCACGGTCGGATGGTTCGCCCACGCGCTATTGACGGATGTCAGGCGAGGTCTATTGATGCCGCTTAGAGAAATCGACGAATTACAAACCACGCTGTTAGCCAAATTACGCAGCCAGCCTGCGGGTTGTAGCGAGTATGATTTACTGAAATATTTGCAAGCAGCACAAGTGGCAGGTTTTCCGGCAGGTTTGCTGTTTCACGACAGTTTGGCGTTGTTTCGGATGCATTTTTTGCTGTTTCACGCCCTATACCGTTTGCGTGAACAACTGTGGGACAGCGCCAGTGGCCATTTGGAAATCAGCGCCTTACAAGTGCGGCTCGGCCCTTATCAGGCGGGCACAGCGGCTTTGGCACACCTCGACCCTTTGCGTGATTATTACTTGGATTTTAACCACTTAGACAGCACCACTGCCGCCGAGGTGGACGCTAAATTACGTTGGTTTTGGGAAACCTTACACGCTAAGCAAGCGCGTCAACAGGCGTTGACGGTGTTAGGTCTGGAACTCAGTGCGAATTATGCGACGATCAAACAGCGCTACCGCCAGCTTGCTGCCCGGCATCATCCAGATCGGGGGGGTGACAAAACCGCCTTTCAGCAGCTACAGGCGGCAATGGCGGTACTGGACAAAGGCGAGCGGCCTGTGCCCAGTGCAGATTGAAACCGATGCCTACTCAAACCAAGAAATTGCCTATGGTTTGAAATGGCAGTTAATCTAAGCGATGCGGAACCCGTTTCGTAGGCGCACCCTAGCAGAGAAGCTATCGCGCCTGCTAGGCGCTCCCACAAGTAGCTGCCGACAGCGTTTAAGCCTATCCCTCAGTGAGAAAAAACAAACCACACGGCAAGGCAAACCAGCAGCACATATCCAATTATCTCTATATCGTTTTCTGGCGGTTTTTTGGGGGCTGGCGCGGCGGCTCCAGGCTGGAGTGGTGTGCCACAATGCGGACAGAGCAGCGCCTTTTTAGACACGGATTGTTGACAGTCCGGGCAGGGCGTTAATTTGGCGGCGAGATCAGGTTTCGGCGGCGCTTTTCCAAACATAATAAACAGGATGTATTTCTGCATAAAAATTGGGGAGGGTGACAGCCTGATTTAAGTAATCCTGGATTTAAATCAGCGCCTTTGTCTGTAGATAGTATCGTTCCCCTGATAAAAATCAAACTATTTTATAAACAACGGGCAAGCAAGTACCGTCAAAAATTTTGACGACTTAAACAGCAGAACTGTTTTTTTAACGGGTTTTATAACAAGATTAAAATCTCACGGCATTTTTATTTGATGACGTGCGCTTTCTAACAAATCGGGCAAGGGTGCCGCCATGAGAAAACGCAAATCAATGCGCCGATTTTGACGACGGTTTTCGTCACTGTCACCCTGCGCGACTGGGCGTCTAGCTTCATAAGCGCTGACGCTGAGTAACGCCTGTTGTTGCGGGTTTTGCAGGGTTTCTAAGGCGGGGGCATGACCGGCGAGGGCTTGATAGGTGTTGAGAGCGCGGGCGCTGGCTAAGGCCCAGTTATCTTTAAAATCCGGGGTGTTAATCGGGCGTTTGTCGGTATGGCCTTCGATCAGCACTGCTTCTAACCGCGCTTCTCCCGGCTGATCGCAGTGCTGGCTGAGTTCGCTGGGTGACAGGCTGTAACAGGGCAAAATATCTAAGAGTACCTTGGCCAGTTGCTGCATGGCGCGTGCGCCTTCCGGGCGAAATTGGGCTTCACCAGAAGCAAACAACAACGCTTCGGGCAGACGCACAATCCCATTGTCTTCATCTATCAACACGCGCAAGCCCTGTTGTTCCAGCAGGGCTTGAATTTGGCGCAACAGACTGCGGCGCAGGCTGTCGTTGTCGGTCAGACGGCCTACCACTTGGGCCAGCCGTTGGCGTGCTTGCTGTTGTGCGCCGGTTTCGCTTTGCAGTTGTGCCACGCTGTGGGCCAGCCGTTGATTTTCCGCTTGCTGACGTTGAGTCGCCTGGTCTTTGGCGGTTTCCGCCTGGCGGTAATTGAGCGCGAAGCCCATCAAAATGATGATGAAAATAAACAACAAACCGATGGTGAGGTCGGTCAAAGAGGCGAGGTAATTGTCATCACTGGTCGAATTGGTGGGCGTTCCGAAAGGCATGGCGCAATCACAGCAACGTGTTGGCAAATTTCAAAGTCAGCGGCCCTTGCGCGGCCACCGGCAAGTCTGGCGGGGCTTTGCCGGTCAGGGTCAAGTCGCCGTGCAGTTCACCGTCCAGATTAAGGCCGGTTTGCAGGCCACGGTAATAACTGCCTTGTAAAGTCATCGCCAGTTGTAAACCACTGTTTTCTTGTTCGTCTCCCAGTTTGCCGGTCAGTTTCAAGTTGACCTTAATCAGGGCGCAAATTTCCCCGCGAAACTCCACAACCTGTTCGAGGGTGAAACTCGCCTCGCCCGCACTGGGGGTGATATGTCCCGCTAACAGGGGTTTCAGCTCTGACCAGCTTAGCGTCCACTGGTGTCCGGCTCTCACCGGGTCTGCCGGATAGAGGCTGCTGTCGTCCAGCCAGGCATCCAAATCCAGCAAAGTCTGGTACTGCTCGTAAGTGGGGTCTTTGCCCGCTAACACCTTGTCCCAATAGCCATTTTTGCGTTCGTACCACAGCGTTTGGCCTTCCAGCAAACTGCGTTGAGTGAACTTGTGCGCAGCGCCTGCGACATTGATTTCCAATCGGCGCAAATCGCTGATGATCCGTTCTGCATAGCGGCTGAGACGCTGTTGGGCGTCTACTGCCAACACTTTGAATTGACTAGAGAGATTGATGCCAAAACGCTGCACTGGGCTGTTTGGCGTGGCGGGGCTTTCAAAACTTAATAACCAGATGGCGCGTACTTGTTGCCCGACTTGCCAACCGGGGCCACGTAAGTCATGGGCTTTGCCGCCAATTCCTAAACAACCAGCCAGTAATAGCAACCCAAGCGCACACCCACTGAGCAGCAGGCGTTTAGACAGGCTTTTCATAGCAACACTCCATAGGCATTTCTGACAGGGAAACTCCAACAAATTAGCCAGGACAGCTTACCATAAGGCGCGTCTGGCACCGACAAAAACCAGGCTTCGTCCTAAAAATCTGACAGGTTTATTCTCATTGTCGCCTTTCCTACAATTTCAGGTCGTGTCCTGTCCGCTCACCTGGATTTCAACACAAAAACCCGCACATTACCAGTTTTAATGCATTGTTTTTAATCATAAATCATGTTTTTGGTGACTGGCACAGTCTGTGCGCTCGTTAGCGCACTGGTGTGCTGTGGCACATCTTAAGTGTATCCCTCCCTGCTTTAAGTTGAGAAGGTTCTGTTATGAACGGCATGAAACTGGTTAGCGGCCCGCATACCCATGCGCCCGTGTCAGTGCCGCAGGTGATGCGCGATGTGATGTTGGCGCTACTCCCTGCTACCTTGTTTGGCATTTATTTGTTTGGCTGGCCGGCCTTCAATCTGTGGTTAATCAGCCTCGTCTCGGCACTGGCAGCAGAAGCAGGCTGTTTGTATTTGTTTAAAAAACCCATCAAGCCGTTTCTTAACGATGGTTCAGCCTTACTCACTGGCTGGCTGATCGCGTTGACGTTACCCCCGTGGGCACCTTGGTGGATTGCGGTGTTGGGGGTGTTTTTCGCGGTGGTGATCGGTAAGCAGCTATTCGGCGGCATCGGTCAAAATGTGTTCAATCCTGCGATGTTAGCGCGGGTGATGTTGTTGGTGGCCTTTCCGCTGGAAATGACCACCTGGATCAGCCCGCAGCCTTTGTTTTCCAGCCAGGCACCGGGTTTTCTCGACAGTTTGGCGATCACCTTTGGCGGCCACATCCCGACGCTGGATGGCGTCACCAGCGCTACGCCGCTGGGTCACTTAAAAACTGAACTGACTTTGCATCACACGGTGTCTGAAATCGTTGTTAATCATGATTTATGGCACTCGTTGTTTGGGTGGACTAGCGGCAGTTTGGGTGAAACCTCGGCGATTTTGTTATTGCTGGGCGGCTTGTTTTTGCTGTATCGGCGCGTGATTACTTGGCAAACCCCCGTGGCGATGCTGATGACTTCCTTGCTGTTGGGTATGTTGTTTAGCTGGATTAATCCTGATCGCTATGTCGATGGTTTTTATCATCTACTCAATGGGGGGGCGATGCTGGTGGCCTTTTTCATTGCTACCGATCCGGTGACGATTCCAGCCACGGCGTCGGGACGTTTGCTATTTGGGTTTGGGGTTGGTGTGATCGAGTATGTCATCCGCACCTGGGGTACTTTCCCAGAAGGGGTGGGCTTTGCGATTTTACTGATGAATGCGCTGACGCCTTTGATTGATCATTATGTGCGGCCCCGGATTTATGGTCGCACACGGCGTGGCAAACCCTTGGAAGCTTCAGCGGAGACTGGCAAATGAGCTTAAAACCCACAGAAACCCCGATCCCCAGTTATCGCCAGCGACTCAGTTATCACAGCGGCTTGCTGGGCGGAGTCGGTTTGTTGACAGGGGCCGCCTTGGCGATAGCCCATGTCGAAACCCATCAGGCGATTGAAACGGCGAAGGCCGAAGAACAACGTGCTTTGTTAGCCCAGGTGATTCCCGCCACGTTGTATGACAATAACTTACTGGCCGACCGCCTCAAGATTGCCTTGCCCCAGGGCGGTGAGCGCGAGGTGTTTATTGGTCGCAAAAATAATCAAGTCACTGCTGTGGCTTATGAGTTGTCAGAACCGGGTTATTCTGGGGCGATTCGTTTGTTACTGGGCCTTGATCAGACTGGCAAAATTTTAGGGACACGCACCTTAAGTCACACGGAAACGCCGGGCTTGGGCGATAAAATCGAGATTGCCAAAAATCCTTGGGTGCTGAGTTTTGATGGCAAATCCTTGCAAGACCCCGGATTGCCCGCCTGGGGCGTGAAAAAAGATGGCGGTGTGTTCGACCAATTTACTGGAGCCACCATCACCCCACGCGCTTATGTGAAAGCGGTCAAGGAAGGCTTGGTGTTTTTCGAGGCACACCGTGCGCAGATTGTCAGCAGCCAAGCCCCGGTGCCGGTGCCAGTACCCGCCGTCGCTGCCCCGCCCACCCCAGCCAGTAGTCAAGGCTCACGTTAGCCACAGGAGTTTAGAACATGGATATTTCCTACAAAACGTTAATGCGGGATGGTCTTTGGGATAATAACCCGGTGTTAGCTCAATCCCTGGCGCTGTGTCCTACCTTGGCGGTGACTAGCACCGCCACCAATGGCTTAGGCATGGGCTTAGCGACTCTGCTGGTGTTAATCCTGACCAATTTGGTGATTTCTCTGTTTCGCAATATCGTTACCCCAGAAGTGCGTATTCCCGTGTTGATTTTGTTGATTGCTGCGGTGGTGACGGTGATCGACATGATGATTAATGCCTTTTTGCATGATTTGTATAAGGTGCTGGGTTTATTTATTCCGCTGATCGTGACCAACTGCATTATCTTGGGACGTGCCGAAGCCTTTGCCTCGCGTCATTCTATCCTGCCTTCTATGGTGGATGGGCTGGCGATGGGACTGGGTTTTACCCTGGCCTTGGTGGCGTTTGGCGGTGTGCGCGAGATCATCGGTAGCGGCACCTTGTTTGCCAATGCCTCGGTGTTATTGGGTAGCGCCTTTAAGTTTCTGGAACTGACTCTCATCCAAGACTATCGCGGCTACTTATTGATGATCCTGCCGCCAGGTGGCTTTTTGGTGATGGGCTTTTTCATGGCAGGCAAACGGGCGATTGATGCCCGTTTACAACAACGTGCGCACTTGGTTTCTCTCAGCCATGCCCAGGCATCTTCTTGATCCAGCGGAGGACAATCCCATGAACGTAGGCATTGCCTATGCGGACATGCACCAGCAGTGTTGGTTACGTCTGGAAGTGCCAGACGGCAGCACGGTACAAGCCGCAATCGAACGCTCCGGTATTTTAGATCGCGTGCCGGGCATCGATCTGAAAACCTATAAAGTCGGTATTTACGGAAAAATCGTGAAACTGGACACCATTTTGGCCGACAGTGATCGAGTTGAAATTTACCGTGGTATCATCGTCGATCCTAAAACGGTGCCGCGCCGTGAGATGGATGACGAGGATGAAGACGAAGATGACGATTAAACCGTCGATGGCCATGACAACAGCGTGATGCAAACAGTGAGACAGGGCATGAATAGCGAACAGGCACAACCCAGCGCAGACAATACACAGGTTGCCAGTCTGGTGGCCACGATCAAGCAATTTTTAGCTGACCCACCGTCTGAGATTCCAGCGGCGATTTGCGAAGTGCTGCAAGACAGCTTGGTCGGCGAACGGCACGCCCTGCCTTCACGTTTGTTCTATGAAACCGTTGAACAAGCGGAAGTGGCGATTTCTATCACTAATTTGGATGCCACGATTCTCTACGTCAACCGTGCTTTCAGCCACATCACCGGCTATACCGCCGCCGAATTGCTGGGTCAAAACCAAGCGATGTTATCCGACAAGCGCACCCCGTCGATTGTTTACAAGACCTTGTGGGGTCGTTTGGAACAACAAAAATCCTGGACTGGGATGCTGGTCAACCGGCATAAATCCGGGGCGCGTTATCTGGCTGAAGTGACGGTGGCCCCGGTACTGAATGCGCAGGGCGAAACCGCCTATTATCTGGGAATGCACCGGGATATGACCGAGGTCTATCATCTCCAGCAACAGGTAAAAAATCAGAAGTTATTGATTGAATCGGTGGTGGATGCCGCGCCGGTGGTCATCACTTTGTTGGACGAACATGAGCGGGTGGTGCTAGACAATCAGGCATATAAAAAATTGCTGGGGCGTTATGGCGAAGAACCCGCCCAAGTTTTTCTCAAAGCGATTAAAAGTGAATTAGGGCCGCAGTGGGCCACGCTCAAACACGACGACGGTCACTTTATGGATCGCAAAATCTGCTTGGATAGCGGGGGTCGACAGGGTTCACGCTGGTTCAGTTGCGCGGGGACTTGGTTCAAAGAGCGCGACAGCAACGCCGATGGTTTTTTTGAGGCGCGTCGCCAAAGCTACTTTTTATTGGTTGCCAACGACATCACCGCCCTTAAACAGCAGCAAGAAGAAGTGCGCATGAACACCATGCGTGCGTTACTGGCAGAAAACGAAAGTGTTGAAAACATGCGCGAAACCTTGACTGGTGCGATTCACCAGTTCCAAGGGCCGCTCAATATGATCGCTGCCTGTGCGGGCATGTTATCGCGGCGCGTAGAAAACAAAGGCGGTGCGGGTGGAGAATCACGTGATCCGCTGTATCTGGCCCTCAAAAACGCGCTGGAAGTGGGTCAGCAGGCACTCGACAACCTGCGTAACAGTATGCCCAGCTTGTATGAAGAAGTGTTTTCGCCGGTTAACCTCAACGAAGTCATCCGCGATGTGTTAAAACTGTGTACCCAGCGGCTGCTGGCGGGTGGCGTGGTGGTAGATTGGGTGCCCGCGTTGGTGTTACCCTCACTCCTGGGCCAACAGGATCGCTTACTCAGCTTATTCAAGCACCTGGTCGATAACGCCCTGGATGCGATGCAGGAACGTCGTCAAGCCTCGCCCGTGTTAAGCATCAGCACCCTATTGGGGGAGGATCAAATGATTCGGGTGGTGGTCCAAGACAATGGCCCAGGTATCCCTAAGTCATTACATCTTAAGGTCTTTGAACCCTTTTTCACCACTAAAACCGGCGCGAAAGGCGGCAGTGGCATGGGCTTGAGCAAAGTCCAGGAAATTATCAATCAACACGCCGGTACTTTGCGTCTTGATGCCGATTATCAAGAAGGCTGCCGCTGGATCGTCCGCCTCCCCTTGAAACATTACCGGGATAACTGAACGTGTCTGAAACCGTAGTCACCCGTTCTGACCTCATCGAGTCTGAACTCGAAGCGTTATTTGAAGTCGGCAAGGTACTCAGTCGCTCCTTAAATCTGCACGACACCTTGAATGGCGTGTTGCAGAAGTTGCACGATTATGCGGGGATGCTACATGGGGTGGTGACGTTGCGCGGGGAAGGGGGAGAACTCACGATCAATGCGGTGTATGCCGCTGATAAGGATTCGCCGCCGCATTTTAGTTACCGACCCGGTGAAGGCATTATCGGCTCGGTGTTTGAGGCCAACCGCACTCTGGTGATTCGCCGTGCCGGAGAACACCCGCGTTTTCTCGGACGACTCGGCCTGTACGATCCCGAATTACCCTTTATTGGTGTGCCCGTGGTGCTGGATCGGCAACTGGTCGGCGTGTTAGCGGCCCAACCCGAACGTGGCGACGATGGGCTGCTGGAAGAGCGCGCCCGCTTCATGGAAATGGTCGCCCAATTGATTGGGCAAAGCCTGCGACTGGCCCGCGAAATCGAAAAAGAACGCCGTGATCTCACCGATGAACGCGATCAATTACGTTGCACCGTGCGCGGCCACTATGCGTTTGACAACATCGTGGGTCATGCCACGGTGATGCAGCGCATTTTCGACATGGTGCGCCAAGTGGCCAAATGGAACACCACCGTGCTGATCCGGGGTGAATCGGGCACCGGTAAAGAGCTGATTGCCAACGCGATACACTACAACTCGCCGCGTCACAACGGCCCATTTATCAAAGTCAATTGCGCGGCTTTGCCAGAAAATCTGCTCGAATCCGAATTATTCGGGCATGAAAAAGGCGCTTTCAGCGGTGCCATCAACCAACGCAAAGGCCGCTTTGAACGCGCCGATGGCGGCACTTTATTTCTCGATGAAATCGGCGAGATTCCGCCCACTTTTCAAGCCAAACTGCTGCGCGTGTTACAAGAAGGCGAATTAGAGCGCGTCGGTGGCTCGCGTACCCTGAAAATTGATGTGCGAGTGATTGCCGCCACCAACGTCGACTTAGAAACCGCCGTCGAAATGGGCGATTTTCGCGAAGACCTCTATTACCGCCTCAACGTGATGCCGATCACCTTGCCAGCCTTGCGCGAACGCAGCGAAGACATCCCCGAACTGGCGCAGTTTCTTGTCACCAAAATCGCCAAAATGCAAAGCCGCGAACTGCGCCTGACCGACAGTGCAGTGCGCTTGCTGATGCAACACACTTGGCCGGGCAACGTGCGCGAATTGGAAAACTGCCTGGAACGCGCCGCCATCATGAGCGAAGACGGCACCATCGACCGCTCCGCAATCAGTTTAACCGGGGTGGAAGAGAAAATTCCGCTCAACCGTCGCGCCAATCAACCCAAAGTCGATTTGGCTGATGACAGCCTGGACGAACGCGAGCGCGTGATCGCGGCCTTGGAACAAGCTGGTTGGGTACAGGCTAAAGCCGCCCGTTTATTGAACATGACACCGCGCCAAATTGCCTACCGCATTCAAATTTTGAACATCAAATTGCGCAATTTGTGAGTGGGTAACACATTTACTTTCCTGTGGTGTACTTCCCTTCGACCTGCTCCCTTCGACTTCGCTCAGGGAGCGGGGAGTTGCGTTCCCTGAGCGGAGCCGAAGGGAACCTAAACCATACTCTCCAACGCCCACAAATCCGCCAAACTTTCGCGTTGCCGCACCACATGACTCACCGCCCCATCCACCAGAATTTCTGGCGCACGCGGACGGCTGTTATAGTTTGAACTCATCACAAAGCCATAAGCCCCAGCACCGCGCACCGCCAGCAAATCGCCTGCGGCCAACGCCAAATGCCGTTCTTTACCCAGAAAATCCCCGGTTTCACACACCGGCCCGACCACATCATAAATCAAGGTTTCAGAATCATTGCGCGGTACCACGGGCACTATCGCTTGCCAGGCTTGATATAAGGCAGGCCGAATCAAATCATTCATCCCCGCATCGACCAGCGCGAAATTATGATCCTCGGTGACTTTCAGATATTCCACCCGAGTCAACAACAGCCCGGCATTGGCAGCTATCGCCCGTCCAGGTTCCATCAACAAAGTAAACGGCGGCGTGTCGCCCAAGATACGCTGCAATGCGGCGGCGTATTCGGCGGGCGTGGGCGGGGTTTCATCGCGATAACGCACCCCCAAGCCCCCCCCGATGTCGAGATGCTGCAAATGAATACCAACCTGATCGAGACGCGCTACCAAATCCAGCAAGCGTTCTAAGGCATCCAAAAACGGGGAAATCTGCGTGAGCTGGGAACCAATATGACAATCGACTCCGATCACAGCAATATGCGGCAACGCCGCTGCTTCTTGATACAGGCGTAGTGCGTGGTCAATCGCCACGCCGAATTTATTGTGCTTAAGCCCCGTGGAAATATAGGGGTGGGTATTGGCATCCACGTCTGGATTGACACGCAATGAAATCGGCGCACGACAACCGTGACTGCCGGCCACTGCATTCAAGCGCAACAATTCTGCGTGTGACTCGACATTAAAACAGTGGATGCCCGCCGCCAGCGCCTGCTCCATCTCGGCTTGAGTCTTGCCAACCCCGGAAAACACGATCTTATCGGGACTGCCCCCGGCCCGCAGCACCCGCGCCAGTTCGCCGCCAGAGACAATATCAAAACCCGAACCCAAGTCTGCCAGCACCTTCAGCACCGCCAGATTGGAATTGGCCTTCACCGCATAACAAATCAAATGCGGCCAAGCTTGCAAAGCCTCATCAAAAGCGCGCCAATGACGCTCCAACGTGGCGCGAGAATACACGTAACAGGGCGTGCCGTGGGTAGCAGCCAGTTGCGCGAGATTAACCGCTTCGGCGTGTAACACACCTTCATGATAATTAAAATGATCCATACGGGGAGAGTCTGATAGGTAGCCTAAGAAAGCCTGCTTTTATAGCACGTTTAGTGTGCGGCTTAAACCAGAGGTGGATAAAAGGTTTTCTCTAAAACCTGCGCTTGTGGATAAGGACAAGTGACTGGAAAGGTTTCTATGGGTAAATGGCTTTCTTCAGCAGCCAGTTCTCTGGCATCGGCATAGGCTGCTAACAGCGCTTCTGGCAAAAACTGCTTCATACCCGGATATTTGCGCAAATGAATCTGAATTTCCGTGCGTTGTGTGGCGATGGTGTTACGCCAGCTTCTCCCATCAAACTCTTGCCAACGTTCAGATAATTGGCGGTATTGATATTGCCATTTGAGCAAATGCGATAACAACACTCTTAAGCGGCTTTCCAATTCGCGCTGTTCGCTTTTGCCCATGTCACTGAGTTCTTCTAGTAAATGAGTCATGTCTAGTTCGGCAAAACGTCCCGCTTGCAGTAACTCGGCGGTGTGTTTAGCCCAAGCGGTGTAATCTTGGTGATAGAGTTCGCTTAAAGGATTCATTTATTTTTCCTGTGCTTGATAGTGCTAACGGTAGCGAGGGGTTCCGTCTCCTCGCGTTATGAGGTAACACTTCCAAATCGCCAAAAAATATCGCGATTCGGGGTAGCGGTCTTTGCATCCCTTTTATACGGATAATAAACCACTACAACGAAACTCTGAATTTGTGCAATTTTTTAGTCAAGCCTTGCGTCCTGGTGCTGGCGACTATTCACCACTTAGGTTACATCTGTTTGAGAAGGTTTAACCAACTTATACTGTCTCTCGCCATAAATTATAGCGCAGAGCTTTTTATCTGTGCGTATTTGCAAAGAAATGGTTTTTTTGACCAATCGCAGCCTCTCAAGACCTGAAGTTATCAGGGCGTAGCTATAATAAAAAATGCCGGTCAAGGTGTTAACCAGACCGGCATTTAATTGCTCAGCTGCAAAGGTAACAGGCAGAATAACAAAACCCCACTGCCCGCACTACTTACCAGGTACCGCCTTAGCTTTACGGAGCGCCATTATCAGCAGGATTGCTACAAGAAATAGCATCTATCCCAGGCGTAACGCTTTCTTGGCACACGCCCGCGCTCATATCAATGTTCTGACCATTGGGTGCCCGCATCAGTGCCTGAACCTCAAGCCCCGTAAATTCAGCGTCAATCTGTAACCAAGCACGTCCCACCCAAGTTGGATCAGTTTTGCCTGGCAGCAGAGGAGGCGCTAGTGCGTCCGCAATGTCTTTTTGGGTCATCACGACAACCTGCTTCGCAGCCAACTGTGTAACCAATGTGCCACTCTTTGACAGATTATTTCCTGCATCATCACTGTAATACAGGGTGCCCAGCACCTTACCAGGTTTCGCACTGGTGTTGTACAGTCGCACTTTGACAACATCACCGCCGCTAGTCAGTGCCTCTGGTTTGGGTAGTACCAAGACTTTCTTGCTGGTACCGTTTTTAAGCAGTTTCACCAAATTATTATTGGTGTTGGTGGCGGTTGGCTTATGGTTATTCGTTGGCTTCGCGGTCAGAGTGGCGGTGATCTGACCTTTTTCCATCGGCGTCAGACCATCTACAGTCACGCACACTTTTAAGCCGCTACCAGCCACAAGATTTGCCGCAACAGCAGGAAAGGTAATCTGACCCAGTATTGCAGAGCTACCAACCAGGGTGCCGCCGCCAACCACAGCGCTGTTTGCCGCGCAGTCTTTAGCAGCGGACACCAAATACACACCCACCGTCGTGGAGGCTTTGCCGACTACTGCGCCTATAATGCTGCCCTTAACTGTGACAGCGAAACTCTCAACAGCACTAGCCACAACCACGCCAGTATTGGCTTTGTTCAGACCCTTATTCTCGCTCTGCTTACCAAAGCTCACATAACCCAGAGGAGCAGTCAATCTAGGAGTCGTTCCATTAGTGACGAATGACCTGCCTAAATCACCTACCTCAATCGTATCGGTTAATGGGGAAGCTGAAAAATGGCTGTCCAGCCCACGAGCAAAGGTGATAAGTGAACCCTGATACTTAATGGTTTTCACTTGGTTAAGGGTATCATAGTACTGAAACTCAGCACTGACCCGTTGATCAGTGGTGTTGTTTAGCGTCAGCCCAGTTATCCCAGTCACAATACAGCGCTCAGCTGCTGTTGTCGCTATGATACGCCCAGTAGCCAAACGAAACGAAACGAAGTCGGCATTTGCACCACCCAAGGCAGGGATTGCTGTCTTTGCAGCGCCAGAGTAGGTGCAGGTTAGCTTAAGGCTGGTGGCAGTAGAGGTAAACTTAGCCCCCCCTGTCAGGAAAATATTAACAAAGGTGGATTCATTATTGATTCTGGTTCTATCTGGTGGGAGCAATTCAATTGTGTTGCTGAACCCATAAGCTCCGCCAGCATCAGGAAGCTCAGTCGCATAAGTAGCGACGGCTGGACCGCCATCGACACCCTCTTTCAGGATCACCGCATCTGCAACAGCGTTCGTGACCGCAGTGCTTAGAATGCTGGCAATTGCCAGTGCCAAACTCATTTTTTTGTTCATTGTATAACTCCATTAATCGACCGGTTGCACGACCATAAACAAGCCGCACCAAGTTGTTCTATAACAGCCAGTTGCCTAATTATGAGCAGAGCCGCTGAGATTGCTGGTTTTTCCAGTGCTGTCCACCAAGGTGCCCATCACGCGGAAACTGTCAGATTCTGCGTCAATCTGGAGCCAAGCACGTTTGTCAGTCCAGGAAACACCCATCTTAGTGGCTATCTCTTCACTGGTCAGAACCCCTACTGCATTTGCACCTAGAGCCGAGAACAGCTCTTTAGACTCTGCCAGAGTACCCTGCGTTTCGTGATACAAAGAACCCATCACCCGCACCGGTATATTACTGGCGTTGTAGAAACGAACGTATGCCTTCTCAACCCCGCCCGGTTTGGGAATATTGAGTACCCGCAACGTAGTGCCATTCTTCAAGATATTTGCCAATTTGTTGTCGGGGTTCAGAGTGGCATCTGGCTCGAAGTTCTCCTGATTAGCAAGCTCTAAAGCCACGGTGACTTGGCCCCTGTCGATCACGGTAGTACCATTCACATACAGGCAGACACTCAAGCCAACACCAGTCTCTAAATCTGTTGCCGCTACGCCACTGAAAGTCGCTGTGCCAGCGGTTGAATCAAGAGTGCCCAAATAAGTCCCTGCCACAACTGTTGTTGGAGCAGCGCCAGGGCACACATCGTTCGACACCAGGGCCACGGCACTCGCAGCACGCAGGCTGTCGCCAGTAACGGTGACGGTGTTAGTGTCTTTGATTAGATCAGCCATGGCAATGTTAATTAATGCGCCCAAAGCTCCTGACTTCTTAACAACTAGTGGTGTGTGGTCTACTAAACCGTAGCGCAAGCGTCCCAGGGTAGCATAAGTCAAAGTATCGAGGAATTTCTTCGATTCGGTCGCCACACTGATAGTCACACCAGTCTCAGGCTCAACCGTTGCTGTGGCAGCCTTGACAAAATTTGCCACAATACCGTTGTAAGCGATAACTTTTGTGGTTAAGCCCAGTCTGTAACTCACATCCACCGAGATGGTGACCGGAGTTGTGTTACTTGTTAGATTTAACCGTGGGATCATGATCTTACAAGGAGGCGCAGTAGTACTCTCACCAAGTACCGTATACTCGGCGGGGAACTGGAAGGAAACCGTACTCTGGTTCAGGCCACCTTCGAAAGAAGAGGATACGAGAACCGCAGTAGCATTAGCAATAGTTCCAGTCACCGGATAGGCCATGCAGCTCAGCGTGGGTTGGGTTGTGTCAAATTTGGCATTACCCGACAAGTCTACTTTAAAATAGAGGGTACTAGTTGGGCTAGTCGTATACTCGGTCGGGGCGGCAGAAAGCTGAACATCCATCTCATTAGCTGATGAGCTGTAGATCGCCGTACTTGAGGATTTTTGTTCCTGAGCCAGTAACACTGCAGGACCACTAGGGGTAGTAGGGGCCTTTGTTAGTATAAGAGCAGCAGATGCCGAGCCGGACGCAACCAAGCCCAAAGCTGAGGCAACCGCCAGACTTAAAATTGTGTTATTTAGTTTCATTTTATGCTCTCCATAAGGATTGAAAAACTGGTGTGTGTCTTGCCTGTGCCAGCAGCGCTGGATACGGGTAGCGCTTTGGCAACCCGGCACTTGAGACAGACTCGGGGTGTAGTTTAGGAGATTGCACCTATTTAGTAAAGACCCGTAGACCGAGTGGTGCATTTATGCAGATTAGCGCGAGGGGGGGGTATAGACCTGCCAGGTTTTGAAAACCTGGCAGGTCTTGGGGCAGCAGGTCTTTACGTGGCTGGCCAAAAGTCTTCGTCCAGTATTTGTGCTATGGAGAACGGACAGTGGGCCGGGAAGGTGTCAGGGGCCAAGCGGGTTTCATCCGCCGCATCTTGTTGGGCATGGCGATATTCTTCAGCCAGCATCAGCGGTATTTGCGGTCTGAGGCTGGGGCTGTCCCGCAACAGTAGCATGATTTTGTGGCGGCTGTGGCGGATAGATTTTCGCCAGGAGTTGCCCTGTCTGCTTGGTTGATATTGCCATTTCAATAGGTGCAAGAGCAGATTTTTGAGCGTGCTTCTGAGGGCGCGTTGCTCGCTTTTGCTCATGCCGTCGAGTTCTTCTGCAATATTAATCCAGTCAGCCCCGTCTAGCTGACCACTGCGCAACAGTTGTGCATGGTATTTGGCCCAGGCATAAAAATCGGTGTCATATTGGGGTCTCATTGATATTGTCCTGTTGGATAGGAAGGGATGAGACCTGCCAGGTTTCCAAAACCTGGCAGGTCTAAGCTGCTCCCAAATCAGCCGTCAACTGTTCGCCATAACTGCGCAAATCATCTAGCAACGTTACTTCGGCGGCGGCGCTACGCTCAGGTTCAGCTCGCAATTCAGCCAAGCGGGCTTGGTAGGCGTCCAAACTCAACCCACCATCGCTGCCTGCCAGCAAACGCTGCCGCCGAAAATCACGCCAGCGCTGTTGTTCGGTGGCGGTCAGGCTGTGCGGATAAAAACGCGCTCGATAACGAAACAGTAAAATTGGCAGGCGTGCATCCTCGAAGCTGTGCGCCAAAGTGGTTAGCGTTGTCGCGGCTTGCTCGGTACTTTGTCCGGCGAGGCGTTGGTGCAATTGGCTCATGGCCCGTCGATCAGCGGGGCTGAAAAAACCGCCGCCATATAGTTGTTGTTCGGGGTCGGGAGCTTCGTCGTCACTGGGCCAGGGACGGTCAAAAACTTGGCTGAGTTTGTGGCGCAGTGACGGGAGATGTGCCTGTAATTGCGCCCGATGCCGTTCGCACAGGGTTTTATCCAAGTCAATTCGGGCGGCATCGGCGTCTCTCAGCGTGGTGGCGGGAGCCACGATAGGGCATTTATTGACATGGACTGTTTTTAAGGCGATGCGCGCTGTGCCTTCGGGCAATGCGGTGCTGGCGGTGAACAAGCGCTGGGCAATCGCATCGGCATCCAGGCTTAACAGCGGTTCTGGATCAACCCGTAAATCATAAACCACCACGCCGTTTTTATTGCGCGGATCATCGACCAGCGGCACCACCAGGGTGGTGCAACCTTGGCTGGCGGGAAACATCCGCGAGCTGTGTACCACCGGCGTCAGGGTGTCCAAATCCAGCAGGGCGCGCACGCTGCGTTTATCGCGGTGTTGATAAAAATAACTGTATAGCTTGGGTTGTTGGCGGCGTAGTAAGCGTGCCAGCGCGAGGGTGGCGTAGACATCGGCCAGTGCGTCGTGGGCATCGCTGTGGTGAATGTCATTGGCCGCCGTTAAATCTTCCAGACGAAAACTCGGTTTGCCGTCTGGGTGCAAGGGCCATTGTATGCCGTCTGGACGCAGTGCATAGGTCACGCGCACCAGATCGATGAGATCCCAGCGTGAATTGCCGTGTTCCCATTCTCGCGCATAGGGATCGTAAAAATTGCGATAAAGGGTGTGGCGCGTCACTTCGTCGTCAAAACGCAGGCTGTTATAACCCAAGGTGCAGGTGTTGGGGGTAGCCATTTCCTGCAAAATGCGGGCGATGAATTGGGGTTCTGGCACGCCTTCGCGTTGTGCGCGTTGCGGGGTGATGCCGGTGAGTAAACAGGCGTCCGGTTCTGGCAGCAAATCAGGCGGCGGTTGACAGTAAAGCAGTAAGGGTTCGCCGATGGGATTCAACTCTTCATCGGTGCGTAACCCAGCAAATTGCGCAGGCCGGTCACGACGCGGGGTGCGCCCGAAGGTTTCATAATCGTGCCAATATAAGGTGGTGCGACGGTGAGTCATGGAGCCTCGTGTTACAATTGAGCAGGCGTGGGGTCACTGCTAAACAGGAGAAATAAAAACGCCGTGTGCAACTTTCCGTTCCCTGAGCGGAGCCGAAGGGAACGCGCCGCCGGGCCTGTTCCCGCGCCCTTCGACTCCGCTCAGGGAGCGGGAAACAGGCCGATTTTCTGGGCACGTGCGGAAAAAAGTCGCACACTGTGTGAAATAAGGACATGTCTATGGTTACTTTAAGCCTATTGCTGAGTTTACTGGGTGTGGCTTGGTTTTGGTTTGACAGCTTGCGTGCCCTGGAAATTGCCAAAGGCGTGTGCCGTCAATTATGCCAACATTACCAGGTGCAATGGCTGGATGATAGCTTGGCGCTGCGCCGGGTACGACCACAACGGGTGTCTTCCACTGATTGGTGGCACTGGCGCTTACAGCGTTTGTATACCTTTGAATTCACGGCTTCCGGTGCCGAACGTACCCAAGGCAGCGTGCTGATGTTGGGGGTGGAGCCGGTGTTTGTGGATTTACCGGGTTATTACGAACGGGTGCTGACTATGCCCACTTAAAAAATGGGCGCTCCCGCAAGACACCTATTCCGCCAACGGTGCCCGCAGGCGGGCGCGTTGCAAAGCCAGAATGCCCGCCAGTGCGATCAACAATGCGCCGCCAACAAACGACCAGTTCAGTGTTTCTCCCCACAAGCCATAGCCATAAGCCGCGCCGAAAATCACCGAAAAATAGGTGAAAGGGCCAACTTGGGCGGCGGGCGCACTGGCATAGCCCCTCGTCAACAACAATTGGCCCAGCGTGCCAAACAGCGACAACAGCAACACCAGTTGCCATTGCAGCCAAGTGGGGGTTTGCCAATGCCATAACAGCGGAATGGCAGAAATCAATGCAGATTGCATGGAGAAATACAAAACAATCCGGGTGGTGGGTTCTGTGCGGCTGAGTTTGCGTAGCGAAACCTGCGCGATTGCGGCCAACACGCCGCCCAGCAAGCCTATTGCCGCCGTCCAGCTCCAAGCGCTGCCTGGCTCAATGATCAGGATCACGCCTGAAAATCCCACCGGCACCGCTAACAGCGCCAGACGCGGTGCGCGTTCGTGCAGCCACAAATAGGCCAACGAGGGCATGAAAATCGGGGCGGTCATCTTCAGCAACATGCCGTTGGCTAAATTCAGGTGGGCTAAGGTATAGAAAAAACAATACATTGCGCCCAGTCCCACCACCGTGCGCAGCAGGTGCAGCGGCCAGACCTGGGTTTTGAAATTCTGTACACCGCCGTGCTGGAGTAACAAGGGCAAGACGATGAAAAATCCCAGGGCGTTGCGCATAAACACGCTCATGTCATTGGCAAATCCCAGTTCTGCCAAAGCTTTGACGGTGGCTCCCATCGACGCAAACATGGTTTCCGAGGCGACGATCAGTAACGCGCCTTTCAAAAGGTTTTGGGAGTGCAGCATATTGCTCTAAGTCCGGTAGGGTGGGCAAAACGTCTTTTTGTTTTGCCCACCACTGGAATATCGAAATGGGGCAGGCAACGAAAAGAGGTCGCCCCCCTACCGGGCTTGATTCGGAATGGGGTAGCTGGCTTGCTTAAGGCTCGCCGTCTTGGGCGTTGCGGGCGGATTCCGGGAGCGAGATATTGAGTTCTAACACCTCGTATTCGCCGTCTTTGTCCATAGTAACTTTAATATGCTCATCAGAAACCTGCACATATTTTCTAACCACCGCCAGCAATTCTTGTTGCAGCATTGGCAGATAATCTGGGCCGTGACGCACGCCGCGTTCGTGGGCCACGATGATTTGCAGGCGTTCTTTAGCGACAGCGGCGCTGTTGTTGCGTCGTGAAAAACGAAAATAGTCCATAAAACCAGCCATCCCTGTTATCCCCCAAAGAACCGGCTGAGAAAGCCTTTCTTGTGGGTATTCAGAAAACGCAGGGGGCGGTCTTCGCCCAAAAACCGCGCCACCACATCGTGATAGGCTTGACCGGCATGACTGCTTTCATCCAGGGTAATCGGGATACCTGAATTGGAAGCACGCAACACATCCGGGGATTCGGGAATCACGCCGATTAAGGGTATAGCCAGGATTTCTTGCACATCTTCTGCACTCAGCATGTCGCCACTGGTGACCCGGCTCGGCACATAGCGCGTTAACAGCAAATGCTCTTTGACCGGGGTATCGCCACGCTCAGCGCGCTGGGTTTTGCTCGCCAGCATCCCGATAATGCGATCTGAATCGCGTACCGAGGACACTTCGGGATTGGTGACGATCAGCGCTTCATCGGCAAAGTGCATCGCCATCATCGCGCCGTGTTCGATGCCCGCTGGAGAATCGCAAATAATATAATCAAAGCGTTCTCTGAGCGATTCCATCACTTCTTCTAAGCCGCTCAGGGTCAAGGCTTCTTTGTTGCGTGTTTGTGAGGCAGGTAAAATAAACAGGTTTTCTACCCGTTTATCTTTAATCAGCGCTTGATTGAGATTGCCTTCTTTATTGATCACATTAATCAAATCATAGACTACCCGCCGTTCACAGCCCATCACCAAATCCAGGTTGCGCAAACCCACATCAAAATCAATCACCACCGTGCGATAGCCGCGCAACGCCAAACCTGTGCCAAAAGCCGCGCTGGTCGTGGTTTTGCCAACGCCCCCTTTGCCAGAGGTCACGACGACAATCCGAGTCATGGCTGAATTCCTTTTAATAAAAACACAATGTTCATAAAGTGGTTGAAGTTCCAAAGGGTTCAATGTGTAATCGATCTTGTTTCAAATAGATTTGAACCGCTCTGCCAAGCAGGTTTTGATCCAAATCTTCATTAATTTGATAGTGTCCGGCCACCGACACTAATTCTGCTTCTAAACGCTGACAAAAAATGCGTGCGCTAGTGTCCCCGCCTACGCCAGCCAATGCCCGACCACGCAGTGGGCCATGCACATGGATATGCCGATGCGCCAGGATTTCAGCCCCAGGACTGACCATCGACAAGATCACCAGATCACCGGCTGCCACCACCTGCTGACCAGAACGCACCGGGGTTTCGATGATTTTGACCGGTGCCAAGGCTGGCGCTTCCACCACCAAGGCGGGAACTTCCGCTGGCTCTTCCTCTGTGGGCTGTGGCTCATGGATATTCAATAATTGGTTTTCTTGACGCATCCGCCCAGGCCGTACTTCAGCCAGCAAATTCAGTCCGACGCCCAAGGCCATGCTGTTGAGCTTGGTATTACCGCCGCGCACGCCTATCGGTAACATGCCGTAACCGCGCAGGATTTCCACTAAAAACGGAATATCCAAAGTGCGTTCGTCGTCGCGCACTGCCCGCAAATCTAACACCACCGGCGCTTGTTTAAACACGCCCGGTGCTTGCCTGATTTTTTCGCGCAACAAGGTCGCGATCAGGTCTTTGTCAGTTCTGTACAGATGCACCACCATCACCGTCAACATGCTGCCCTTGATGTCAAAGGCGGGCGTTGCCGTTTGGGTTTTGACTGAGTTGCCCATCATCACCGTCCTCGCCTCAGGGCTGCTGTTGATCACTGTGAAGCCTGTCATTATCAGGGATCGAGATCGAATGATCAATGAAGCCAGCCCGCGCCTGCATCTCAGCCAATTCATGGCTAAAACCGCCGCTGAGAATGGGAAAGCGACACCAGGTTTTGGGATCAAGGTTTTCGTCATCGAGGTGAAAGCTCGGCGCGTAACGCTCACGCTTCCATTGATTGCGCACCCACAGTTGAAAAAAGCGGGTGATCCAGGTCAGTAATTGCGGCTTGGGATAAGCAAACTGGGTTTGTAACAAACAATAGATGTCGTAAGGGGTTTGCCGGTCACGAATCGCTGCTTTTTCAATGGCATTGAGCAAATCATAAGGCATCAAATCGGCTTCGTCGGTTTGCGTGCCACCAGGACGCAATTCGGCGGTGGGCTGTTGTTCATTGATATAGTACAGCGCGGGAATCGGCGCATTTTCTTGTAAACCGGTTTTTTCTAACCACAGCAACCAACGGCGAATAAAGTCTTTATCAATGCCCGCTAATGGGCTTAAACCGCCGCTGGTGTCGCCGTCCATGGTGGCGTAGCCAACGGCGGCTTCAGAACGGTTGCTGGTGGCCAGCAACAGCGCATTGTTGAGGTTGGCTAACAACCAGACCCCCGGTGCGCGGGTGCGGGCTTGGATGTTTTGCAAGGCGAGATCGTCATGCGCCCAAGTCAGCGGGCGTGCCAGCGCTTGCGCCACGGTGTTGACATAGCTATCTACCAAGGCATCTATCTCCCAAGCCAGATACTGGGCACCCACGGCTTGCGCGATTTCTTCAGCGGCTTGGCGCGTGGTGGGGGTGGAATGGCGGGTTGCTTGATACACACAAGTCAGCAGGCTGTGCATCAATGCAGAAGGAGCGCGCTGATCCAGGTGCGGGTGCGCCAGTTTGGCACAAAATCCCGCCATGCCGAGTTCATCCACGCCTAAATCCACCATGATCCGCACCAGGCAAGCAATCGCGGCGGAATCCGCCCCACCGCTCAAAGACAGGGTAAAGCCCCAAGCGTGGCTTTTTCGCAAATAGTCATACAGGCCCAGCGCCACGGCACGGGCAAATTCCTCTTCCTTGAGATGCGGACTGTTTTCCCAAGCCGCTGCGCGCAAGGGTTGCGGGGGACTGGGCAAACGCGCTGGAAAGACGAAGGGCAGCGACACCGAGGCGTTGCGGTTTTGCACAAAACGGCTGGTGCGCGCCTGACTCATGCGGCTGCGATCAATATCGACCGCCGCACTGACCCATTGCCAATCGGCAAAGCTCAGCCGAGGCCCAGTGGCGAGAATTTCACCATGTGCGGCCAACCAAGTATCGCCGTCATAAATCACCCGCCCGGCCTCATTCCCCAGCGCATTGGCGTACACATACGCACATCCGAAAGCGCGTGAACCTTCCAGCACCAAACGCTGCCGGGTTTCACGTTTGCCAAAGGCAAAATGGCTGGCGCTGGGATTTAAGATGACATCCACGCCCGCTTGGGCCAAGTGGATGCCGGGGCGTTCGGCGACCCAGGCTTCTTCACAGATTTCAAAGCCGATACACACCCCGCCGCACTCAAAATAAATATCGCCGATGGGATAGCGTTGACCGTTAATCTCTAGCTCATCGCGGGTACCCGACGGCCAGGGATGAAACCAGCGTGGTTCATAATGTATGCCGTCACCGGGTAAAAAACGCTTGGCGACAAAGCCACCGATTTGACCATTCACCAATAAACAAACCGCGTTATACACCCGATTTTCATGCAGCACTGGCAAACCCACCGCCACGATCAGGCCGTGACTCTCCGCCACCAACGCCAGCAATACCCGCTGCGCTTGGGCCAGCAAGCCCATGCCTAAAAAGGCGTCTTCGCACCCATAGCCACTGATACACAGTTCTGGCAAACACAAAATGTCCACGCCCTGCGCCCTGGCTTCACGCATCACCGCCAAAATATGTTGCTGATTACTGTCCCAGGCCATCGGCGTTTGGTTCAGCGCGGCAGCGGCGATTTTAATAATTTTCATCACGACCTCATGGAAATAACGGAGCCTAGTACCGCGCCCTGGAGATCAGGCGGATAGAGTCCCGCCTTCAGGCGGTCTCGTCCCAGCGGAATAACCGGCTAAAGCCGGGACTCTCTATTCAGAATCCGGCACGAATGATCCGATTTATACCCGAGACGCGATACTAGCGCGGGGGGTGTCAAAGTTTAGCGGATTTTCCGCACGGAAACGGATAGCATGGCCGAAAATTACCCGTCGTGACAGGAAACCTCAACATGCACCATCAGCCGCACTTACCGCTGTGTTTATACCCCGATTGGCCTGCTCCCCCTTGGGTGCGTGCCGCTGTGACTACCCGCCACGGCGGGGTAAGCCAGACACCTTATGCCAGTTTGAATCTCGGTACGCAGGTTGGCGATGATCCGGCGGCAGTGGCGACCAATCGCGCCCGTCTGCGGGTAGCGCTCGACTTACCCGCAGAACCCAACTGGCTGTGCCAAGTACACGGTGCCTGTGCGGTGGCTTTGCCGACAGTGGCGGGCACTTGTGCCGATGCGGCCTACACTCAACAACTAGGCGTGGTCTGTGCGGTGTTGACCGCTGATTGTTTGCCGGTGTTGTTTTGTGAGCGGGCGGGGCGACGGATTGCAGCCGCCCATGCAGGTTGGCGCGGCCTGGTCAACGGCGTGCTGGAAGCCACACTGAGCGCCGCCCAATTGCGACCCGCCGACACCTTAGCCTGGTTAGGCCCAGCCATCGGCCCGACTGCCTTTGAAGTCGGGGCTGAAGTACGCGCCGCTTTTCTGGATCAAGACGCCCAGGCTGCCGCAGCCTTTGTGCCGCAAGCCAACAAACCCGGACATTGGTTAGCCGATTTATACACCTTGGCGCGGCAACGTTTAGCTCGTTATGGGGTGACTGCTGTTTACGGCGGCGGGCGCTGCACTTATCATGAAGCCGCGCTTTTTTATTCTTACCGCCGCGAGCGTGACACCGGGCGTATGGCGAGTCTGATTTGGCTGACCGCAGACGCGCCCGACCATGCTCCATAACGCGCCGACCTGACCGAACTGTAGCTTATGACCATTATTCAAAAAACCGCGTTGGTGCCTCACAGCGCCCGCGACATGTTCGCCTTGGTAGACGATATTGCTCGCTACCCTGAGTTTTTGCCCTGGTGCAAAGCCGCCAGCATCACCGAACGCCAAACACATCAAGTGTTTGCCAGTTTAACCCTGGCCGTTGCCGGCCTTGAGAAAACCTTCACCACCCGCAATCCGATTGAACCTGAGCGCAAGATCGAAATGTTTTTAGTGCAAGGGCCATTCAGCCATTTGCACGGACGCTGGGATTTTCAGCCGCTGGGAGAAGTGGGTTGTAAAGTGTCGCTGGCGATGGAATTTGAGTTTTCCAATGCGGTCTTGCGCCTGACCTTGGGGCCGATTTTCAATAAAATAGTGAATACCTTAGTCGATTCTTTTATCGAACGTGCCGGAGACTTATATGGCAAATCCTGAAACACTGATTCAAATCGAAGTGGCTTATGCACGACCGGAAGTGCAGGTGTTAATCCCGTTACAGGTCGCCGCAGGCACGACGCTACAACAGGCTATCGAGCTATCGGGGGTGTTACGGCGTTTTCCAGACATCGATCTGACCCAACAAAAAGTGGGGATTTTTGGCAAGCTAAGCCCTGCACAACAGAGTTTACGTGACGGTGATCGGGTAGAAATTTACCGCCCCCTGATCGCCGATCCCAAAGCGGTGCGGCAACAACGGGCGGCAGCCGGTAAAGTGATGAAAAAAGGCGGGGGCGAGGCATGAGCCACTCCGCGCTACGCCGCGTGCGATTGACTTAAACAGCGCAGGACAGGGCGTTATGACTGAACGAGTCGATTCTCAATCACCGGGTACTCTCGCGCTGACCTACCTCAAGCAACTGGCTGCCACGCCCGGCCAGTTTGAAGAAGTGGCGCAGCGTTACCGAATGCCGCCGGCATATGTGCGACAAGGCGTGACCCCGATCCAGCAAGCGATTGATCTGGTCAAGCACGCTGAAGCCTGTGCGCAACTGGATGTTTTATTAAACGCCATCCACGCCGTCGCGCCGCATCTGACCAAACTACCGTCTGCCTTAAAAAATCCCTATCTTGGCTTATCCGCATTTCGCCAACCACACGCCGCGCAATTTTTCGGGCGCGAAACCGAAATCACCGCCTTGCACGAGATGGTGAAACAACGCGCTTTTGTCGCGGTGATTGGCAACAGCGGCAGCGGCAAATCTTCTTTAGTGTTTGCGGGTTTGATTCCAACCCTTGCCGACTGGCGAATTATCGAATGCCGCCCGCGAGACCGCTTTTTTTTCTTTCTCGCCAGTGCCTTGATTGACGGCTTATATCAAACTGACATCAACCAAGTCGCACGGCTTGTAGAAATCAGCGCATTAGAAAAACTGCTGGCAACCCAACCCGCCCTGTTGCCCGACAGCCTGCGCCGCATTCAAGCGCAAACGCCCAAACCGCCGCGCCTGCTGCTGGCGATAGACCAATTTGAAGAACTCTACACCCTCAATCCGCCCGCCGTGCAACACGCGGCACTGGAAAGCCTGCTGGCGTTGCTGGACAACGCGCTCAATGCCTGCCTGCTCATCACCCTACGCGCCGATTTTCTGGGGCAGGCGCTCAATCACCCGCGTCTGGCACACTGGCTCGACGCGGAACGCCACAAACTGCTCGGCAATCTTGGCGAGACGGGCTTGCTGGAAGCCATCACCCGCCCGCTACAAGCGCAACACCTACGCTTTGAAGGCGGCTTGCCGCAACGCATCGTGCATGACCTCGGCGACACCCCTGGACAACTGCCGCTGCTGCAATTCATGCTGCAAAAATTGTGGGCGGAACGCGACGGCGAAGTGCTGACCCACGCCCGCTACGCAGCCCTCGGCGGCGTAAATCAAGCCCTGGCGCATCATGCCGACGGCATTTATCAAAGTCTCAGCGACGAAGACAAAACCGCATTGCGCCGCCTGTTCATTCAACTGATTCAACCCGGTGAAGGCACGGAAGACACCCGCAAAATCATTGCCTTAGATCAGGTTACCGACGCAGCGCAACAAGCCCTGATTAGCCGCCTGAGCGACGAAAACGAGCGACTGCTCGTCACTGGCGAAAATACCCTGGAAGTCGCGCACGAGGCATTGATTCGCCACTGGACACCGCTACGCGAGTGGCTGAAAGAAGACCGCCCGTTTCGCGTCTGGCAAGAAGGCTTGCAACGCTATCTCAAAGACCAAGTGCTGCTCTCCGGCGCGGCGTTGGCGACAGCGCAGGAGTGGCTGGAGAAGCGCGGGGAGGAAATCCGCGCCGATGAGCGGGCGTTAATTGAGCAAAGTGCGGAGAAGATTGCGCGGGAATTGGCGGAAAAACGCCGCCAGCAACGGCGTTGGACGGTGTTTGTGCTGGGGTTTTTTGTAGTTGCGTTGGGATTAAGCGGCGTGGCGGCGTGGTTTTGGCAGGCATCGGAGGAGAATGCGCGAGTTGCTAAACAGAATGCAGAAACAGCAGCCGCAAACGCCAAAGAATCGGCAGAGAATGCCAAAATTGCCGCGCAAAACGAACAACGCGCTACGCAAAAAGCCGCAGAAGCCGCACAAAATGCCTCTGAAGCGCAAGAAAAATTCACTCAATCCCTCATCAACCAATCCCGTATGTTATCGGGCTATGCTGAAATTGCGCTAAAGGAAGATAAACCCAGCCTTGCCATGCGTTTAACCTTAGAAGCCTTGCCTGGCTCTTCAGAGACTTATCCTGAGCGTCCTTTTGTGGCAGTTACTTATAATTGGCTGTCACGCGGCATCCATCGGCAATTTCAAGGGGTTTTTGAGCATGAATACAATGTCAATAAAGCTGTTTTCAGTCCTGATGGGACGAGATTTTTGGCCGCATCAGGTACGCAGGCTTTGGTATGGGATATGAAAACGGGACAGCTATTACTCACCTTGCGCGGGCATGAAAAACTATTTCTCACCTTGCGTGGGCATGAAAAAGAAGTGAACTCAGCCGCCTACAGTCCCGATGGTACGCGGATTGTCACCGCCTCACGCGATAAAACCGCCCGCGTGTGGGATGCACAGACCGGACAGGCGATACTCACCTTGCGCGGACATGAATATACTGTGAACTCAGCCGCCTACAGTCCCGATGGTACGCGGATTGTCACCGCCTCAGAGGATAACACCGCCCGCGTGTGGTATGCGCAGACCGGGCAGGCGATACGCACCTTGCAAGGGCATACCTCTTTGGTGATGTCAGCCGCCTACAGTCCCGATGGTACGCGGATTGTCACCGCTTCTTTTGATAAAACCGCCCGCGTGTGGGATGCGTTGACCGGGCAGGAAATACGCACCTTGCGCGGGCATACAAGTTGGGTGAATTCAGCCGCCTACAGTCCCGATGGCACGCGGATTGTCACCGCCTCACGCGATAAAACCGCCCGCGTGTGGGATGCGCGAAGCGGGCAGGCAATACTCACCTTGCGCGGGCATGAAAGGGATGTGAACTCAGCCGCCTACAGTCCCGATGGCACGCGGATTGTCACCGCCTCGGGTGGATATGGTAAAGACAACACCGCCCGCGTGTGGGATGCAGAGACGGGGCAGACGATACGCACCTTGAGCGGGCATGAAGCAGCAGTGAACTCAGCCGTTTACAGTCCCGATGGCACGCGGATTGTCACCGCCTCAGAGGATAACACCGCCCGCGTGTGGGATGCAGAGACGGGGCAGGCGATACGCACCTTGCGCGGGCATGAAAGTTTTGTGCATTCAGCCGCCTACAGTCCCGATGGCACGCGGATTGTCACCGCTTCGGGGGGGGATGGTGAAGACAACACCGCCCGCGTGTGGGATGCGCTGACGGGGCAGGAAATACGCACCTTGAGCGGGCATGAACATTATGTGAATTTAGCCGTTTACAGTCCAGATGGCACGCGGATTGTCACCGCTGCTTGGGATAAAACCGCCCGCGTGTGGGATGCGCAGACCGGGCAGGCGATACGCACCTTGCTAGGGCATGAAGATTCTGTGGCCTCAGCCGCCTACAGTCCCAATGGCACACGGATTGTCACCGCATCAAGAGATAACACCGCCCTCGTGTGGGATGCGCAGGCCGGACAGGAAATACTTACCTTGAGCGGGCATGAACATTATGTAAACTCAGCCGCCTACAGTCCCGATGGCACGCGGATTGTCACCGCTTCGGGTGATCTTAGTGGCGAAGACAGCACCGCCCGCGTGTGGGATGCAAAGACCGGGCAGGCAATACTCACCTTGCTAGGGCATGAAAAATTAGTGCGGTCAGCCGCCTACAGTCCCGATGGCAGGCGGATTGTCACCGCATCAAGAGATAACACCGCCCGCGTGTGGGATGTGCAGACCGGGGAGCAGTTAGCGATTTTGCCGCATGAAGATTGGGTACATTCAGCCCGCTTCAGCCCTGATGGCTTGCAGATTGTCACGGCTTCGCAGGACAAAACCGCCCGCATTTGGCTTTCCTTCCCTTCCGTTTCTGCGATGGTCGAACATGCGAAAAAAATGCTTCTGCCGCGTATTTCTGACGAGAAAGGCGATGCAGGCATTGAAAACTTCCGCCTGACCTGCGCCGAGCGCAAGCAGTTCTTTTTGGAGGAAGTGGCGCGGTGTAAAAAATAGTCTGAATCAGGATTGACCGGATTTTGGGGTTTTCAGGATGAAGCGTACTGCGTATTTTATTTGACACGCCATGAAAGCTGACCTGTGCGTACTAAAAAAACGGTTCTTTTTGGAGGAGGTGGAGAGATGCAAGAAGCAGGATTGACAGAATTTTTAGAGGGAGCCTTTTGATGAAACTCGCGGTTTATCTGGAAACCAGCGTCATCAGCTATTTGACTGCGCGGTTGAGCGGCAATTTGGTGATTGCGGCGCATCAACAGTTGACGCAAACCTGGTGGGACAATGAACGGGAAAAATACGCTTTGCACGTTTCTCAACTGGTGATTCAGGAAGCGGCGGTTGGAGATGCTGAAGCGGCTACAAAACGCTTAAAAGTGCTGGACAATATTCCTTTGCTGGAGTTGACTCCCGAATCACTGGCGTTGGCAAAGAGTTTTATGGAACACAAGTTATTGCCAGAAAAGGCAAAAGAAGATGCGCTGCATATCGCGGTCGCTACGGTAGAACGCATAGATTATTTATTGACTTGGAATTGCCGACATATTGCAAATGCGGCGATACGCAATTTGATTGAACGGCGTTGCCGTGACTTGGGATATGAACCGCCGATTATTTGCACACCTGAAGAATTGATGGGAGATGACGATGTGGAAAGATGAAATTGTCGAACAAGTGCGCCAAGCGCGAGAAGCCCATGCCGCACGGTTTAATTTTGACCTGGATGCGATTTACGCGGATTTGAAACGTCAGGAGCAAAACAGCGGACGGCGCGTTATCAGGCGTGTTACATCGCCATATCCGACTGACCCCCGCGCCAAAAATGTCGCTGCCGCGTGAATCAGAAGACCCCAATGATGCGGGCATTCCCGGCTGGCGGCTGACCTGTGACTAAAAAAACGGTTCTTTTTGGAGGAGGTGGCGCGGTGCAAGACCGTGAACAATGGGCAATAATCAATCTGCAATGGAGACTCCAATGAACGCCTTACGCGAAAAACTTATCACCGAAATCCAGCATATTCCAGACAGCCGCTTGCAGGAAATTTTTGATGTTATTCACTTTTTCCGGCTTGGGCTAAACAGCGCACAAGCGGAAAAGTCGCTCAACATTCGCCAATTTGCCGGCGCCTGGGCGGACATGGATGACAGCGTATTTGCCGAGTGGGAGACGGAGTGGCGCGAGCGCCGCCGCCAGGCTTTTAGCCAGAGAACTTCGAGATGATTCCGGCATTGGTGGATACTGATACTTTGTCACGTTTTTTCCGCAATGACGCGCGGGTTGTCGAGCGTTTTGAAAGTTACACGCGAATTTACGGCGGCATCAATCTCAGCATCATTACCTACTACGAAATCCATAGCGGTTTGTTGCATCGTGACGCGCGCAAACAGCTTGAGCGTTTCCAGGCATTTGCCGCGTTAAATCCGATTTTGCCCTTGAGCCGGGAAGCCGCCGATCATGCCGCCCGGCTTTACGCGGAAACCCGCAAGCAAGGGACACCCGTTGATGACATAGACAATTCTGATTGCCGGTATCGCGTTAGCGCATGGCAGTGGTCACGGTCAATGTTGACCATTTTACAAAGCTGCCAGGTGTGGTGGTTGAGAATTGGGCAATTTCCACATGACATTACCTCACACCCAAAAAATGCGCCCGCCGCGTGATTCAGAAGACTCCAATGATGCGGGCATTCCCGGCTGGCGGCTGACCTGTGCCGAGCGCAAACAGTTCTTTTTGGAGGAAGTGGAGAGATGCAAAAAATAGTCTGAATCAGGATTGACCGGATTTTGGGATTTTCAGAATGGAGCAAACCATGCTACTCAAACAACGCATTATTCACGACATTGAATCATTGCCTAACGCTGATTTATTGGTCATACAGCAGATGATTCGCGCCTTGACAGCGGTTAAACCGCTTCCCCGCCAGACTCGCGACAAAGCCTATCTGGCAACCAGAGAAGCATTGCAAAACAGCGGCGGCAGTTGGGCGCAGGATATTCTGCAGCAGCGGGAAGACCGCCTGTGAACCTATTTTTCGATACGTCCGTGCTGGTCAAGTATTTTCACCCAGAAACAGGCACGGAACAGGTCACGGCATTGATTCAGGATGGAGCCAACCCTTCGACAGGCTCAGGGCAAGTACGGTTTGGCTGTCCGAACTCGCCCGCGTCGAGTTTTGCAGTGCCTTATTCCGGCGTTTCCGCGCTAGGGAACTTGACGAGCAACAACTGGCAACGGCTCTTGCCCTGAGCCTGCCGAAGGGTTGGCGGGATTCGATGAAACCCTGGCGAATTTTCAGGTGCAAGCGCTTGGCTCGCCAATGACTGAAGAAGCGGAGCGCTTGTTGCGAAAATACGGTAAAACCGAAGGCTTGCGCACACTTGACGCTTTGCATCTGGCGAGTTTCTCGCTGTTGGCGGAAAAAGATTGGCAGTTTGTCGCAGCGGATACGGTGTTGTGCCATGTGGCGCAACGCGAAGGCTTTGGGATACTGCAAATCCAAACTTGAGCAAAAATGCGCCCGCCGCGTGATTCAGAAAATCCCAATGATGCGGGCATTCCCGGCTGTCGGCTGACCTGTGCGTACTAAAAGAAACGGTTCTTTTTGGAGGCGGTGGAGAGATGCAAGACCGTGAACAATGGGCAATCATCAATGTCATTGATGGATATTTTTTAAGAGGCGTTCTTTATGGAACAAGCGGTTATTCGTAAAAACCATCAACTCAGCCTGCCGCCGGGTTTATTGAAGCGTTTGGATTTACAACCAGGACAAACTTTTATCTGCATTGTTAAAGGCGATGTCATTAGCCTGGTGCCGAAACGCGACTTGCAATCCCTGCGCGGCTTGTTGAAAGGCGCAAATATTGAGAATTACCGCGACCGAGACGAGCGGGTATGAAATATCTGGTGGATACTTGCGGTTGGATTGAATGGCTGACTGACGGCATATTGGCGGATAGCTTCGCGCCGTATCTGCGGCAACCAGAGGAATTGCTGGTGCCGACCATTTTGCAATATGAATTGTATCGTTGGGTTTGCCGGGAAAGAGACGAAGAAACCGCACTGGAGATTATCGGCCTTACCGAGCAAGGGTGCGTGGTAGCATTGGATACCCGTCTTGCGCTGTTGGCGGCGGATTTGGCGGCACAGTTCAAACTGGCGGCAATGGATGCGCTGATTTACAGCACAGCCCGACAAGCGGGCGTGGAATTGGTCACTTCGGATAGACATTTCGAGGGCTTGCCAGGCGTGTATTATTTTCCTAAAACATCTGGCTAACCTTCCCTGCACTGGAAAAAATAATCACCCTCACCTAAAAAATGCGCCCGCCGCGTGAATCAGAAAACCCCGGCGACGTGGGCATTCCCGGCTGGTGGCTGACCTGCGCCGAGCGCAAGCGGTATTTTTTGGAGGAGGTGGAGCGGTGCAAGAAGCAAGATTAACAGGATGAGTCATTAAATCAGGAGAAATAACATGGCGATGACATTGGCAAGCATGACCAGGCAGGAATTTGAGGAGTTTTTTTCCGACATTTTGGAAAGAAAACTATTGGAGTTGTTGATTGACCTCGATAAAAATCTGCTGTTGCAAGATTCATTGCGCGAACGCTTGCTACGGCAACAACAGGCGACCGCGCAAGGCCAGCGCGGTCAGCCATTTGGCGATGTGATGGCGAAATTCGGATTATAGCCATGTATGAAATCCGCATTCTGGACGATGCCAGCGCCGAGTTGTCACGCCTGGATAAAACAGTTGCCGGGCGTATCGCCAAGCGCGTCATCAATGGTTTGCATGAGATCATGGTAATCCAACGCATGATCCTGTCAAACTTTGCGCAATGCGCGTGTGCCCCGGTCTGGGTATAAAGTGTGGTCGTTTACGCCACGCTCAATCAGCAAACACAGGTACGCCTTGCTCGCTCAGACAAAAACCACAGGCACTGCCGACTGCCAACTCATAATGGCTGGGCATCAAGGAAAGCAGGCGCGCCCCGCTGGCTAAACGCAGGGTATACAGATATTCCGCACCGCGAAAAGCGCGGTCGCTGATCGTCGCTTGGATCGGGCTGTCGGCGCACAGGCGTATATCGTCGGGACGCAACAGGATTTGTACCGGGCCAGGCGGTGGACTGTTGCTGCTTGGGATCGGGCCGAGTTCGGTGTGTACCAAACCACGTCCGTCCGCTTGACCTGGCAGCAACACGCCTTCGCCAATAAAATCCGCGATAAAACGGGTGGCGGGTTTGTGATACAGGGTATAGCCGTCCGCCCATTGATCCAGCGCGCCGTGGTGCATCACGCCAATGTGATCCGACATGGCGAAGGCTTCATGCTGATCATGGGTGACCAACAGAGCGGTGATGTGTTCTTGCCTGAGTATTTGGCGCACTTCCCGCGCCAATTGAGTACGCAAATCACTGTCCAGACTGGAAAACGGCTCATCCAGTAACAGTAAACGCGGCCCCGGTGCTAGGGCGCGGGCAAGTGCCACGCGCTGTTGTTGACCGCCAGACAGTTGATGCGGATAAGCTTCCGCTTTACCCCCTAAACCCACCAAGGCCAGCAAGCGGGCGACTCGCGCTGTGCGCTCGGAGCGCGGCAGGGCGCGCAAGCCAAACCCCACATTGGCGGCGATACTGAGATGGGGAAACAACGCATAGTCCTGAAACACCATGCCGATGCGCCGTTTTTCCGGGGCCAAACCCCAACTGGCGTGGGCCACTTCTTCGCCCGCCACCACCACCCGCCCTGCACTGGGCCGTTCAAATCCCACCACCGCCCGCAAAGCGGTGGTTTTGCCGCAACCGCTGGGGCCGAGTAAACAACCGATTTCACCGGCAGCGAGACTGAAGTTCAGACCGCGTACCACCTGTTTGTCGCCATAGCTGACACCCAGTGCTTCGACTTGCAAGAGAGCTGAGGACATGGTTTAGCCATCCAAAAGTAGGTAATAAGGCTTTGCTAGGAGTGCCTTGCAGACGCGGTGCTTGAAGAAATCGCGCTTTCAAAGCGCTCCCACCCTGCCTGTCCGTTCAAGGCAAGGCATTTGCGTGCTGTCCGGTTTTGGCCGCTATCGTGCGCGACAGCAAAATCACCGGCAGCAAGCCCGCCAACACTATCGACAAGGCCGCTGTGGCAGAATCCGCCAGCCGCTCGTCAGCCGCCAGTTCAAAGGCTCGCACCGCCAGGGTGTTGAAGTTAAACGGGCGTAACACCAGGGTTGCTGGCAATTCTTTCATCACATCCACAAACACCAGCAGCAGCGCGGTCAGCAATGAGCCACGCAAAATCGGGATATGCACCCGCGTCAACACTTGCGCGGGACGCAGACCGAGGGAACGGGCAGCGTCGTCCATCGTCGGGCGGATGCGGCCCAGACCGGCTTCCACGGTTTGCAAAGACACCGCCAGAAAGCGCACCAAATAGGCAGAAAGCAACGCGACCAGCGTGCCGCTGAGCAGTAAACCGGTGGAAAAATTGAACTGGGCGCGGCTGAAACTGTCTATCTGGTTATCAAACCAGGCAAAGGGCAGCAGGATGCCAATCGCGATCACCGTGCCGGGAATCGCATAACCCAGGCCCGCCAGCCGCACTGCCAAACGCACCAAGCCATGCGGGGTGAGGCGATGGCCATAACCGAGAAACAGGGCGACCAACAGGGCCAGCAAAGCCGTGCCGCCGGCGAGGGAAAAACTGTGCCAAGCCAACCGGGCAAAGTCGGCGTTGAGCATCCGTGGCGCGGTTTGCCAAGCCCAGACGCCCAGTTGCGTGGCGGGAATCATAAAACCAAACAGCAAGGGCAGCCCGCAAGCCAGCAGCGCAAAAGCCGCCCGCCAACCGGATAATGGATAGCCGGGCAAGGGACGGCTGGCGGCACTGTGATGGAAACGGGCGCGACGGCGTGAGGCGTGTTCGAGCAAAATCAGCAAGAACACCAAGCCGAGTAACATCGCAGCCAGTTGTGCGGCGGCGGTTTGATCGCCCATGCCAAACCAGCTACGGAAAATACCGGTGGTGAAGGTGGACACCCCGAAATACTGTACCGTGCCATAATCGGCCAGAGTTTCCATCAAAGCCAAGCTGACCCCGGCGACAATACCGGGTCGCGCCAGCGGCAGCGCCACTCGCCAAAAGCCGCACCAGGCACCGCAGCCCAGACTACGGCTGACTTCCAGCACGGTTACAGATTGTTCCAAAAAAGCGGCGCGAGCCAGCAGATAGACGTAAGGATACAGCACCAAGGTCAGCATCAGCGCCGCACCGCCTAAACTGCGCACCTGGGGAAACCAGTAATCGCCGTAGCCCCAGCCGGTGAGTACACGCAACTGGCTTTGTAACGGCCCCGCAAAATCCAGCAGCCCGGTGTAGGTGTAAGCGATGATGTAAGCGGGCATGGCTAACGGCAGCAACAAAGCCCACTCGAAGAATCGGCGTCCGGGAAAACGGCACAGCGTCACCAGCCAAGCACAGCCAATGCCGATAATCAGCGTACCCGCGCCCACTCCCAACAGCAGTCCCGCCGTGTTGTACAAATAATCGCGCAACACGGTTTGGTACAAATGTCCCCACACGCCCTGACCGGGGAAAAACAGCGCGCCAAACACCACCAACGCGGGCAACGCCAGCATGGCACCGACGATGACCGCGCCGACCGCCCAGGGATTGCGGAGCCGCCACATGCGCGGCTTATTTCCAGCCAGCACGATCAGCGACGCGCACGGCGTCAGGATTGTGTGAGCCGAGCAGGTCGAGATTGAGCGCATCCGCCTTGAATTCACCCAGCGCTTTCAGGGTATCGGACACCGCCACGCCCGCTTTAACCGGGTATTCGTGGTTGACTTTGGCATACCAAGACTGCGCTTCGTCGCTGACCATGAACTCCAGCAAGCGAATCGCGTTGTCACGGTGTTTCGCCGCTGCGGTCAAACCCGCACCGCTGATGTTGACATGCACCCCACGCCCGGCCTGATCCGGCCAGAAAATCGCGGTGGCTTTGGCGGCGGCCTGTTCCGCTTCGTCGCCTTCGGTCAGCATCGTGCCATAGTAATAAGTATTGACCAGTGCCACATCGCATTGCCCAGCGGCCACCGCCTTGATTTGATCGCGGTCGCCCCCTTGCGGCGGACGGGCGAAATTCGCCACCAGACCTCGCGCCCAAGCCTCTGTGGCGGCAATGCCTTGAGTCGCGATCATCGCCGCGAGATGGGATTGGTTATAAATATTGTCCGAAGAACGCACACAGACGCGGTTTTTCCATTGGCTATCAGTGAGCGCGGCATACGTGGAAAGTTCTGTGGGTTTGACCCGCGCCACCGCGTACAAAATGGGGCGTGCCCGCATGGTCAGGCCGAACCAGTGGCCTTTGTCCTCGCGGTATTGCGCCGGAATGGCTGTTTCTAACACCGGGCTTTGTACTGCTTGTAACACCCCGGCCTGTTGCGCCCGCCACAAACGCCCTGCATCGGTGGTAACGAACAAATCCGCCGGGCTGTTTTGCCCTTCTTGCTGTAAGCGAGTAAGCAGCGCATCAGCACTGCCAGTCACCAGATTGACCTGGATGCCAGTTTGTGCGGTGAAACGATCCAATAAGGGTTTGATCAAAGATTCCTGGCGGGCGGAGTACAAATTGACTTCCTCGGCAGCCTGCGCCACCGGCAACAGGGTCGAGGCCACCCAGAACAACACGGGCAAACGGGATAAGAAAGACATAGCGGGAAAAACTCCTGTGGGATTAAAACCAGCGATTAACCGTCAAAACAGCCTGGGAGTATACGTTTGGTGATAATGGTTCGCAATATCGCTTTTCCCCAGGTGCAAGACAACCCTGGGTATTTTTTACCGGCTGGTCATGCCATGATGGCAGTGCCGGTCTGGAGTCACGGATTCGATGCTGTACGCCGCGCAGTAATTGTGATAAAAACCTGTCGTATTTTCGACACAACACGCTCTGTTTATAAGTAGGTAGGCACTTTCTCCAAGAGGTACTTTAGACATGTCACACTTAACCCGTCCCTTATGCTGGCGAGCGCCCACTCGCTGGTGTCTATGGACAATGCTTTGCCTGGTAAGTCTCGGCGCTGTCGCCGAAGACAACCTGTTGAGTAATCCAAGCTTTGAAACGCAACCCATCAGTAATCAGTGGTTTGTCGTCGGCGGCAATGGCACGTTGACGGCAAGCAGCGATTTGGCGCACAGCGGCCATTACAGCGCCTTACTTGAACAACGCGATCAAGCTTATGTCGGCGTAGCCCAAGATATTAAAACCTTATTACAGGCTGACCTCAATTACACCCTTTCTGCCTGGGTACGTCCTAAACTCGAAACCAGTCAAACCTTTTCTATCACCATTAAACAAGAAGATGGCAAAGGCACCCAGTATCTCAATATTGATAGCTTATTAGTCAGAAAAGCCAATTGGGTTAAGTTGTCCGGGCTATTTACTCTGAAAGTCACTGGCACGCTCAAATCGCTGGTGGTGTCTGTGAATGGGCCAGATAAAACTGTGGATTACTACGTAGATAATTTTAGCATCAGTCCACCCTTAAAATACACGAAAACCCCCGCTGCACCCACGGATTTTATCCGCGCAAAAGGCCGTCTGTTGGTGGTGGGCGCGGATGAAAAAACATTCCCGCTATTAGGTACTAACTTTATTGCTTATAGCGATGATGATGAACCAGCAGAAACAGTATTTAACTCAAAAAATTATGATCAAGCAGATTATAAACAGGTCGCCGAGATGGGTATGAACGTAGTGCGCCTGACTATGTTTTATAAAGTATTTGAAGATGACGCCAAGCCCTATCAATATAAAAAAGAAGGCTGGGAATGGCTAGAAAAAAATATCCTGTGGGCACGCCAATATGGAGTGCGTCTTATTTTAGACATGCATGTCCCACCAGGGGGGTATCAATTAGGTTCTAGTGGCAAATTCTGGAAAAGTGGCCCAGTGTATCGGGATCGGCTGATTAGTCTTTGGCAAGCGATTGCCGCCCGCTATAAAGATGAACCCACGATTGCAGCCTATGATCTAATTAATGAGCCAGAACCGCAAAGCAATAAACAATGGGCTGATTATGCACAAATATTAGTAGACACTATTCGTGCGGTGGATACGAATCATTTAATTATTGCAGAAGAGGCTTTTACAAATGATGAAGACAGCTTTTTAAGCAGCACTTATTTGTTAAAAGGTGAGAATATCATGTATGATTTTCACACCTATGAATCCACAGAATATGCGAATCAATTCATCTATGGACGTGGTTTGGGGGATGGTGGCACCTATCCCAGTACCACTTCGGTGTTTCCAAATAGCATGAAAGCAAGTGCTGTGGTGCAAGCAGCTTCAGTACCCTCTGGCACCCACGATTGGCAATATTTGGAAAGTGCGTTATTCACAGTGAGTGACACCCAAGTTTTTGCAGCCACGCCTCTGTTTATCGCCACAGACAACAGTGGAAAAGTGTACTTTGATGATTTTACCATTGAAGAATTCAGTCCAACTGGGCAAAAATTACGCACAGTGATTAATGCTCAGGTTGAACGTAAACCCTTTGATTGGTATCTCTTAGAGTCAGCTAACCCGTTACTTTCCTATGCTGAAGCCTGGACTGGTAGTGGTCAAGGGACACGCACGATTGAAAAATTAGGTCACATAGGTGCCGAATCACTGTCAATCAGCCAAGCCAGGGGCCGTTATTTGTTAAGTAATAAAAAATTGACGTTTCCAGTGAAACAAAATCACCAGTATAAAATCAGCGGTTGGATTAAGACTAAAAACAGCACCGGGGATGCCAGTTTAGGTCTTCAGTTTCAAGAATTCACAGGAACTGGTCAATCAAAACCCTTTAATCGTGATTACCTGGAAACAGCCCTCTTAGGTTATGGGATTCAGTTTTCTCTGGATAATAATGTACCACTCAACATCGGTGAGTTTGGTATTTCTACGCGCTCGTTTGAAGACAGCAGAGGCGGTTTAACCTGGGTCAATGATATGCTAGACCTGATGGAGAAATATCAGATCAACGCACAATATTTTAATTATCATGGCAGTGCTTATGGTATTTACGATAACATCTACGGTTATCCCGATCCCGAGTATGCCAATACTGCTTTAATGCAGTTATTTCGGAGTAAATTACGGATGCGCACTAGCAACGCCCCGACTGCCAGTGCTGCCTGTGAATCGGTTTATTTTCCCGATGGCACTTTGTCTTTGCCCTGTATTCAGGTGAATAACAGTTCTTACAGTGCTGATTTTTTCTGGCAAACGGCCAGTGACAGTTTTGCGCTGGACAGCAACAGCATCCGCAACATCACGCAAACGGATAACTGTGCCGCAGTGTATCTGCTGAATACGGGGCTTTATCTGCCCTGTACGAAAGCCCAAGGAGGATTACAGTATTATGAGGTTTTTTTATGGCATCAATTTCCTGATAATGTTTTTGCCGTAGACTGGGCCAGTATCAGACCCCGTTCTTGAGTTCTCTCGCCACTTGGCATTTATCACAAACCTTGTTGAGGATGACTTATGTCTTCATTTGTGCGATTAATCAGCCGATTATGCCTGCTGTTGCTGGCTTTAGCGGCTTGGCCACTGTCAGCAGCGGAAACGCTCAGTCCCAGCGGCAGCTTATTGAGCAATATTAATCTTTCTCCAGACAACAGCCAGCAGCAGGTCAGTAAAATTATTGACTTGGGCAATCACAGCGTAGTCGATACCTATTTGTTAGTGCGTTTGAAAAATGGACCGCTGTATCAGAAAACACCCAGTGGCTTCAGTCTATTTGACCCACAAACCGGATTAGTGAATCTGGGACTGAGTGCTACTCATACGCAACTCAACTATGAAGTTTTCAGCGGTGGTTTTTTTGATTTATTAGAGTATCCACTGACTGTGTATTTGGGCTATACCGACAGTGCTGGCACACTGTATTTCGGCGCATTTTATCTCACGGCTGATTTGCAAGCGCTGACTAGCTGGAATGAAACGGCGGTGCGTAAAGTATTACATAACTTCGCTTACGGCGGTTTTGCGGACGATACGCAAATTCAAACTTGGGCCAGTATGGCACCCGCCAGTGCCATCACAGAAATGCTCACTGCCGCAACTGTGAATACCAAATTGTCACCACCCCCAGCAAATAACAACTTGCCGACCGAGGCTACCCTCAAGGGTTTGAGCGCTTTCTGGGCCAGTAATGAAGCGACCAATTTGCTGCCTGTTGCACGGCGTGATGGCTATGATTTGCGGGATCGCAAGGGTGCGGAACGCACTTGGCGTCAAGCAGTTAATTTGCGTGGTTTGAATCCAGTGCGTCAATTTCTGGGATTTTGGGAAACTAATTATCATCTCAGCGTTAATCTGGATGCCGAGGTGGGAATTAATAACCAGCAAATGGCGCGTTATTATGATGACATCATGAATGCTTTAGCCAGCGACCAGGCCTATCAAACCGTGGTGGGCGAGGCGGCCTTATCGTCAGCTGTGGCTACTCAGTTTAATCACCGCCGCAATACTTACGATAATCTGAGTTTAACTTTTCGGGGTAATGAAGATTTCGCACGGGAATATCACCAGCTCTTTTTCGGAATCCTGGGCACGTATAATCCCAGTTATCATGAAGAAGTGGCGATTAAAAACACCGCACTGGCTCTGACCGATATGCCAGTGGAATTGGTGGACGGTCGCTTGGCCGAGGAAGTGAGTTTTGGCACAGCACAACATCACAGCGCACCACTCGATATTCTCACGGTGTCAATCAGCGGGACAACGGCGGCAGAAAAAATCCGTATGCTCTCTCAATATGCGATTGAACATCCAGAAAGCTTGGATAATTTGCCGATTATTATCGCCAGAGGCTTGGCAGATGATAATTTAACGCCTTTCAAAATGAAGCAATTACAAAGCACCTGGGCCACCCAACAGTCCAAGAATCTGCTGCATTTTTTACGCAGTTACGCGATTTCTACTGCCTTTCACGATGCCAGCCGGGTTAAATATCTGTCTGCGGTTGATCGCTATTTTGCGGTATTGAATCAACTTACCCTCAGTAATGAGGAAAGCCGGCTCGATTTATATCAGCTTAATGGTTATGAAAGCGCAGGGGTTGAGGTCTTTCGACCGATGCACGATGTGTTTGGCGCTCAAACGGGGGCTGAAGCGGCGGACAGTGCGGCAGTCTTCACGGCGGTGTATCGCCGCAGCACCGAACAAGCGCATATCAATAGCCGCAGCTTCTTGGAAGAGGGCGGTCAAACCGTTTGGGTGAAAGATTGGGCGGCGGTGATGTCAGCTACCAATGGCGCTTATCCAGTCCAGCAAGCGGCTGATTGGTTATGGAATCGTTTCATGGCGGATGGTTTGAAAAACTTGGGCGGCTTAGAACGCTTTCATTTGTATGCCTTGCTGGCAACCGGGACAGATGCGGGTTATGCGCTGGATCATACGCAGCCAGATCGGGTGTTTAGCAGCGCGGAAATCAGTAGCGATGCCACTTTGCAAACTGCGCTGGAGAACTGGGGACGCAGTACGCTGGCACTGGGCGGCCCGGATTCCGAGGCACGCCGCACGGCGAATCAGCGTGTCGGTCAGGCGATTAATTTTATGGCGGCCATTCCCTACATTTTTGCCCAGGAAGGACAGTAACGATGAACAGACGCGATTTTCTAAAAACCTTATCGGCGGGCGGGTTGCTGTTGGGCAGCGGTTTATCACCTTGGCTGAGTCGGGTTGCGCAAGCGGCTACCGTGACTTTACCGCCTGGATTTCCAAGCAGTGTGCCGCGTATTTTGATTAACATTACCCTGGATGGCGGCCCAGACTTTCGGCATTTGTTACCGCCTAAGTTTGTGAATGATCCCGCTAGCTACGGTTATCAATACTGGAAATACCGCGCCACCGCGCATTCGATAGCACAAAACGACACCGCTTATCAGGCGCGTTGGGATAATGATTTTCTCAAACCCAATCAAACCCCAGCACCGGTTGGTCAAGAATTTGGCATCCTCAACAGCGCTGACTGGCTGCATAGCGTATGGGAAGCGGGCAATCTTGCTATCGTCAACAACGCGCTGGTGTCCGATAGCCGTGACCATGCGCATTCTTTGTTGATTTTAGAGCAAGGCGACCGCAGCACTGGCCCGCACGATCTGGATAAACCCGGTTGGGGGGGGCGCTTAGCCGCCGCGATGCAGGCTAAGTTACAAGCCCAGGTTAAAATCCTGGCCCTCACGCCAGAAGTGCGCCGTTTTTGTTACGGCCCGCATCCCAGCGATGCGCGTAAACACCTTAACGATCAGGTGATTGCTGTCCGCGATGCGCGCAGCCTGGGTCTGTACGAAGCCGATACCCAAGCCGCTGGTTATCAGCCTGGCGCGGCACCCGCAGTAATGAGCCGGGCGCTGAAAGCCTATTACGCAGCCAAGCGCAACGAATTGGATAAAAACTCACCTTATTACAAGTTCATTCAGACCGAAAGCGATCTGCGCCGCTTTGGTGATCTGATTAAAGCCCGCCTGATTGGTGCTGATCCGATGAATCCGTTGATTCCTATCCCGGATGCGATTCGTGCGTTGTACGATATGGAATTCGCTCAGCAAAACAATCGCTTTGCCTTGAATAATGCCGGTTTCGGTGATCAGATTCGCAACCTCTACGATTGCCTGGCCTGTCAGGATATTTTGAATTTCCGCATTGCCTCGTTGGCTTATCGCGGTTGGGATACCCACAAAAATCAAAAACGCTATATTGAACAGCGCTTTGAAGACCTGTTCCACAGTCGGGGCGCGCTGGCGACGCTGTATCAACAACTCCCCGCCAGCATCAGCGATAACTTGGTGATTGTGCTGTCGGGTGAATTTGGCCGCCAATTGAAAGCCAATGGCGACAATGGCACGGATCACGGGCGTGGCAACTCGATACTGGTGCTGGGCAAGGGGGTGCGCGGTGGTTTATACGGCAATCCGTATCCGGTGAGCGAGTTAGCGCGCATTGATCGCCGCAGCCCTGACATCACCGGCAAAACTGCGGTCGAGCAAATTTTTGCCGCTGTCTGCGAGCAAATCGAGCCGGGCACCGCTGCCAGCGTCTTCCCTGGATATGCGGACATGCCGCTGGAAGACGGGCTGCCAGCCAGCCTGTTTACCGCTTTACCGCTTGATACCCAGCAACCCACCGCTTAAGTGAGAAAATATGATGAGAACACGTCTCGGATTTCTACTGCCGTGGCTGGTGCTGAGCGCACCGGCTCCCGCGATCACCCTGAACAGCCCGCAAACCGCTGCGGCGCTGGTGCAAGCCTTATTCAATGATCCGCAAGCTTGTTTGGCGGGTTCTTCTGCCAGCAATTGTCTTTACACGGGCAGGCCCGAAGCGGCGGGGTTATTTAGCGCGGGCAATGCCAGTGGTTTTGAATTGGATGCGGGGATTGTATTAAGCACCGGGAAAGTCACCGATGCAGTTGGCCCTAATTTGTCAGACGGCAAGACTTTTAATTACAACACGCCAGGCGATTTAGATTTGAATGGCGTGACTAACACCGGCAATACCCGCGATGCGGCGGTTCTGGAATTTGATTTCGTGGCACGCGGTCAGATTTTGTCGTTCCAATATTTGTTGGCCTCTGAAGAATACAATGAATTTGTAAACTCCGAGTTCAATGATGTTTTTGGCTTTTTTCTCAATGACCTAGCGGCTCCGGCTAATAAAACCAATTTAGCCAGCCTGGGTGGAGCCACGGTGTCGATTAACACCATCAACAAAGCCAGCAACAGCGCTTATTTCGTCAATAATGATTTCAAAGATTTTGACGGCCAGATTGCGCCTTTTGCCACGGAATTTGACGGCTTTACCCGGATGATTACCGTCAATGCACCGCTGGTCACGGGCAATACTTACCACTTAAAACTGGCGATTGCCGATGTGCGCGATTCCAGTTTTGATTCTGCGGTATTGCTGCGCGGCTTTAGTACGATTCCCCCGGAAATCCAGGTATTTGATGCCGCCACCGAGTTGTTCACCGGCACCGCTAGGCTGGATTTTGGCAGTATTGGCGCAGGCAACCCGCAGCAGAGTAACCTGACGGTGCGCAACAGCGGCACCACGGACGCCAGCCCGTTGTTGATCAATAGCGCCACCTTGCCTGCGGGTTTTTCTCTGCTCACTCCTTTGCCGTTGAGCATTCCCGTGGGCGGCAGTGCGGTGCTGCAACTCCAACTGAACACCGACAACGCGGGCAGTTATAACGGTTTGCTGCGTCTTAGTAACAACGATCCCGATGAAAATCCTTTTGAAATCAATTTGCAGGCAGTCGTGACTGCGCCTGCACCGCAATTGCAACTGACCGCGAATAATCAGATTATTCCAGATCATATCGGCAGGGCTGATCTGGGGATCGGATTCCTGGGCAGTGTTTTAAGTCAAACCTTTACTGCCACCAATCTCGGTAATGCGCCGTTGACCCTCAGTCCGCAACAAGTACCTGCGCCGTTTGCTCTGGTTAACTTTCCCGCTGTGCCGATTGCAGCAGGAGCCAGCATGACTTTTCAAATCACGCTGACCAGCACCACCGCAGACAGCTATCAAGGCGAGCTGATTTTCAACACCAACGATGCCAATAACCCCTTTAATTTCTTGATTGGCGGGCGTTTTGAGCTTGCCCCTCCCCCACAGGTTGCCGCCCCGATACCCACCTTATCAGAATGGGCCATGTACTTACTCAGTAGCTTCTTATTGGGATTGGTTTTTCTGCATCGCCGACTCGTCACCAGGTAATCACGCTTTATGCAAACGCTCGTATTAGCCAGCAATAACGCAGGCAAGGTTAGAGAATTCAATGCGTTACTCAATGATTTGGGACTGCAAGTCACGCCACAGACCCAATTCAATTTGGGTAGCGTGGAAGAGACGGGTTTGAGTTTTGTCGAAAATGCGATTCTCAAGGCCCGCGCCGCCTGCGCCAGCACCGGTTTACCGGCTTTGGCGGATGATTCCGGGATTGAAGTGGACGCGCTTAACGGCGCACCGGGCATCTATTCAGCCCGTTTCGCCGGAGAAAAAGCCAGCGATGCTGCCAATTGCGCCTTGTTGTTGGAAAAGCTCCAGGGCGTGCCAGAAATCGCCCGCAGTGCCCGGTTTCAGTGTGTTTTGGTGTATATGCGTCATGCGCAAGACGCAACCCCCTTGATTTGTCAGGGCACTTGGGAGGGGCGCATTCTCAACGCCCCAGAGGGGGCTAACGGCTTTGGCTATGATCCGGTGTTTTATGTGGCCACTGACGGTTGTTCAGCCGCGATGCTGAGTCAAACGCGCAAAAATCAACTGAGTCATCGGGGTCAAGCCTTGCGGATGCTGCATGACGCCTTGCAGCAACGGCGTTAAACGGCGTTTTGCTCTTGGACTCAGACAGGCGCAAGCTGGTCAAAAAGTTGCCTGTCTTGTCCAGAGCCGCACGATTGCGAAACCTACTTTTCAGCGCCCACAGGTCTTAAGCCGATGTCTACCACCCCAGCCCGTATTCTTGTGGTTGATGATGATTACGCTAACCAACGTTTGATGCGGGCCTTGCTAGAACAATTTGGTCATCAGGTGGACACGGCCAGTGAGGGTGAGGAGGCATTACTGCGTTTAGCAGACACTGATTATCAACTGGTTTTCATGGACTTAGATATGCCAGGCATGGATGGCCTGGAAACCACCCGCGCCTTGCGCGCCCGTGAACAACTCGCGATACCGCCACGACATGTGCCGATCATTGCCTTCAGTGGTTATGTCCATGCCGTACAAACCGCACGCTGTCAAGAAGCGGGTATGGACGATGAGTTAATTAAACCGTCGCCCTTGTCGTTGTTGGCGGCAAAGCTTGAGTATTGGCTGGATACCCCGCACCCCTTATAAAAAGGCAGCGACCACCACCACGCAGGAAAACTTGCAAAACGGCTAACATTCTTTGAAAATGCTTGCGGGTTTTGCTAATCGCTGCTAGGTCAGTCGTGGTTGTTACCCTTTCTCTGAATTCTTCCCATAACGGTTTTTATTTTTTAATGAATGAGCTGACAGGCACGCTTCATGGACGCAGCAGCATACGGTAAGGTCGCCGTTTTGATGGGGGGTAGCTCCGCAGAACGTGATATTTCTTTACGCAGTGGACAGGCAGTTTTGGCGGCTTTGCTACGCCAACGCATAGATGCCGTGGCGATAGACACCCAAACCGAGGCGATTCAACAGTTGTTGGCGGTACAACCGGATCGGGTGTTTATTATATTGCACGGTCGCGGTGGCGAGGACGGCGTGATCCAGGGTGCGTTGGAAGCGTTGGGATTGCCCTATACAGGCAGCGGGCTGGTTGCCTCAGCGTTGGCGATGGATAAACATCTTACCAAGCAAATTTGGCAGGGACAGCAGTTACCGACGCCCGCCGCCTGCACTTTGCACGCTGACAGCGATTGGGCTGCCGTGGTTGCGCAACTGGGCTTGCCGCTGATGGTGAAACCTGCCTGCGAGGGTTCCAGCGTTGGCATGAGCAAGGTTGAAGCACTCGCCCAATTAGCCCCTGCTTGGCAAGTCGCCGCGCAATATGACAAACAAATCTTTGCAGAAAGCTGGATCAAGGGTCAGGAATACACCGCCAGCATACTGGGCGATCAAGTCTTACCGCTGATTCGCTTAGAAACACCGCGTCGGTTTTATGATTTTGCCGCAAAATACACGGAACACACGACTGCTTATATTTGCCCCTGTGGCTTGCCTGCCGAACAAGAAGCCGCGTTGCAACGTTTGGCCTGGCAAGCCTTTAGCAGTTTGGGGGCTACGGGTTGGGGCCGTGTCGATCTGATGCTGGATCAGCAGGGGCAGGCTTGGTTATTGGAAGTCAATACCGTTCCAGGCATGACTGATCACAGTTTAGTGCCGATGGCGGCTAAAGCCGCTGGTTTGGATTTTGACGCCCTGGTATTGCGCATTCTTGATACTACGTGGGCTTAATCCCCGCTGGCTCAGGAAGCCGGGGTGTTGCGGAGCGTAACACCCGACAGCAAGCAGCCTACCGATCTCATGATGAACTTGGATATGGTGCCAAAGCCGTTCTAGCCTTGAATGTGTTACGGCTTGGTCTGCACACAGTTTGGCTGTGGTTGATAGCAGGACTGGTGCTGGGCGGATTTGTGTTATGGTTAGCACACGTTGTCAATTGGCCGGTGCGACAGGTGCTTGTAGAAGGACGTGCCAATGCGATGCGCGTCCCGTTGCGATATGTTGATCTGCCAAGTTTGCAACAGCAGGTGTCCGGTTTTTTGGAGGCAGGTCTGTGGTCTCTCGACCAAGCTGAATTGACGCAGACCTTACAGCGTTTACCCTGGGTTGCCAAAGCTTGGATAGTGCGTGACTGGCCGGATACTTTGCTGATTCAGGTGGAAGAATACCGCCCGCAGGCGCGTTGGCAAGCGCTCGCTGAGCCGAGCGAGACCACCCAACAGGTGGCGCTGTTAGATGCGCAGGGCCGTATTTTTCAAGTACCAGCCGCCCAGATGTTACCGGCCTTACCGGTATTAAGCGGCCCAGACGGTAGTCAGACCGACATCTTTGCCGATTATCAGCAAAGTCGGCAGATTTTGCGCCAGGCTGGATTGGAAATTTTGAGCCTAACACGTGATGCCCGCCAAGCGTGGACCATAGCGTTGAGCAATGGCATTAAACTGGCGCTGGGACGACAGGCCACCGCCACGCGCTTGCAACGATTTGTCGCGTTTTATCAACAACCGCGTACCAATACCCGGATTAAACACGTAGATTTGCGCTATACCCAAGGTATGGCAGTGACACACAGCAACGATTAAACATGTAGGCTGAAAAGCGCAGGGAGTCAAGATGGCCAAAGATAAAAACCTGATTGTCGGCCTGGATATTGGGACATCCAAAGTGGTCGCCATTGTCGGGGAAGTGTCCGATAACGAGGTTGAGATCATCGGCATAGGCCAGCATCCTTCACGGGGTCTAAAAAAAGGCGTGGTGGTCAACATCGATTCCACCGTGCAATCGATCCAGCGTGCCGTGGAAGAAGCCGAGTTGATGTCTGGTTGTGAAATCCACTCGGTTTATGCGGGCATTGCGGGCAATCATATCCGTAGTATGAATTCCCACGGGATTGTGGCAATTCGTAACAAAGAAGTGACGCAAGATGATGTGGATCGGGTGATTGATGCGGCGCGGGCGGTGGCTATCCCGGCGGATCAAAAAATCATTCATATTCTTCCCCAAGAATTTGTGATCGATAATCAAGAGGGCATACGCGAACCCGTCGGCATGTCGGGAGTACGCTTAGAAGCCAAGGTGCATATCGTGTTTGGGGCACTCAGTGCTGCACAAAATATTGTCAAATGCGTGCAACTGTGCGGCTTAGAAGTGGATGATTTGATTTTGGAACAACTGGCGTCTAGTGCGTCGGCCCTGACCCCAGACGAAAAAGAACTGGGTGTGTGTTTGGTGGACATCGGTGGCGGCACCACTGACATCGCGATCTTTACCGAAGGTGCGATCCGTTTCACCGCTGTGATTCCCATTGCGGGCGATCAGATCACCAATGATATTGCGGTGGCGATGCGCACCCCGACTCAGTATGCTGAGGAAATCAAAATCAAATATGCCTGTGCTTCAACCAAACTGGCTAATCCCGACGAGATGATCGAAGTACCCAGCGTCGGTGCCCGACCACCGCGTTTATTGTCACGCCAGACCTTGGCTGACGTGATTGAACCGCGCTATGAAGAATTACTGACGCTGGTACAAGGCGTGATTCGCCGCAGTGGTTATGAAGACTTGGTGGCCGCTGGGGTCGTGTTGACTGGCGGTACCGCCAAAATGGAAGGCGCAGTTGAACTGGCCGAAGAGGTGTTTCACATGCCGGTGCGTCTGGGTTATCCACGCTACGTTTCGGGTCTGGTCGATGTGGTGCGCAACCCTATTCATGCCACAGGTGTCGGTTTATTATTATTTGGTAACCAGCATCGCCACGAACAAATGTCAGAAATGAGTAATAGTCATGTGAAATCTGCATTGGGGCGTCTAAAAAGCTGGTTTCAAGGTAATTTCTGATGGTTTATAATTTTTCGTCCGACTATAATGGAGCAAATTATCAGGTTCTAGGGATTGCCAGATGACTGGGTAGGTCAGCTTGCAGAACCCATGGTTGGGTGTCATCTGACCAACCCGGAGGCGTAGCAAAAGGTTTACTGTCTTTAATATGATAAACCAAAATACAACCTGCCTGCATTCAATGCGCACAGAATGGCAGGTTTTTTGCTGAAAGTTCAAAGCATGTTCTGTAACGAACACGGCGGCGGCATGCGCAACATGTGCGAAGATACGGCGGCGGATAAGGGCATTGCAGAGGAGATTTTAACGTGTTTGAGTTAGTGGATACTTATAGCCAAAATGCTGTCATTAAAGTCCTGGGCATAGGCGGCGGCGGTGGTAACGCAGTCGAGCATATGCTGGCGGGTAGTATCGAAGGCGTCGAATTTATGGTGGCCAATACCGATGCTCAAGCGCTCAGGAACTCATCTGCGCGCACCGTGTTGCAATTGGGTACGGATGTCACCAAGGGTTTAGGAGCTGGTGCCAATCCAGAAATTGGTGAACAAGCCGCCCTAGAAGATCGGGAGCGAATTATTAGCGCCCTTGAAGGGACGGACATGATTTTTCTCACCGCTGGCATGGGCGGCGGCACGGGTACCGGGGCGACCCCGGTGATTGCGCAAATTGCAAAAGAACTGGGTATTTTGACGGTTGCCGTGGTGACCCGTCCCTTTCCCTTTGAAGGCAAAAAACGTGCTGCCATTGCAGAAGAAGGCATTAAGCGCCTGAGCCAGCATGTCGATTCATTGATCATTATTCCCAATGAAAAGCTGTTAACCGTGTTAGGCCGCGACACTTCCTTGCTGGATTCCTTTAAAGCCGCGAATAACGTGCTGTACAGCGCAGTACAAGGCATTTCCGAACTGATTACCCGTCCTGGCTTGATCAACGTTGACTTTGCAGACGTGTCTACCGTCATGCAGGAGATGGGGATGGCGATGATGGGTACGGGACGCGCCAGCGGTGAAGACCGGGCGCGCAAGGCCGCCAAAGAAGCCATTTCCAGTCCGTTACTGGAAGACATCGATCTGTCCGGTGCGCGTGGCATCCTGGTGAATATGACCGCTGGTTTGGATGTGACCATCGGCGAATTTGAAGAAATGGGCGATATTATTGAAGAATTCGCCTCGGAAACCGCCACGGTGGTGGTGGGTTCTGTTATCGATCCAGAAATGACCGATGAAGTGCGTGTCACCGTCATCGCCACCGGGGTGGAACGCAATTACAACAAGAAAACAGCCACCCAGGAAAAGGCGGCTGCCAAGCCAGTGGTCGCCGTACCAGAACCACCACAACCGGTTAAAAAGGCACCAGGGGAAATCGACTACGCTCATTGGGACAGGCCGACCGTGTTGCGGCGACAAACAGAGACCGTGAAAGAAGGTGCCGACCCGCGAGAATCCAATACGGATTACTTGGATATTCCCGCCTTTTTACGCCGACAAGCCGACTAAACCCCAGACTGGCTGTCTCTTTTCTTGACTCAAGCACGCGCCCATTCATGCTGGCGGGCGTGTGTTGGGCGCTTTTCATGCCGGCAGTTGACAGGGTGGCGGCGCGAGCTACGTCACAACTTGGAGAGATGAAAAATAATGATAAAACAGCGCACCTTGAAAAATGTGATTCGGGCGACGGGCGTCGGCTTACACACGGGAGAAAAAGTGTATATGACTTTAAAACCCGCGCCAGTAGACAGCGGCATTGTCTTCAAACGTACCGATTTATCGCCCCCTGTTGAACTGATTGCACGCGCCGAACATGTCGGTGACACCCGTTTATCCACCACCTTAGTCAATGGCGATGCCAAAATTTCCACCGTCGAGCATCTGTTATCCGCTTTGGCAGGCTTGGGTATCGACAATGCCAGCATCGAAGTGAGTGCCCCAGAAATCCCGATCATGGACGGCAGTGCCGGCCCCTTTGTCTTCTTGCTGCAATCGGCGGGTGTCGAAGAACAAAATGCACCAAAACGGTATATTCGCATTAAACGGGCGGTACAGGTAGCCAGCGGTGACAAATGGGCGCGTTTTGAACCTTATGATGGTTTCAAGGTCAGTTTTAGCATTAATTTTGATCACCCCGTTTTCAAACGCAGCACCCAACAAGTTGAAATTGATTTCTCAAAAACTTCTTTTGTCAAAGAAGTCAGTCGGGCGCGCACCTTTGGTTTTATGCACGAAATAGAACTGTTGCGTGAGCAAAAACTGGCACTGGGTGGCAGCCTAGACAACGCCGTGGTGATGGACGAATACCGAGTATTGAATGAAGATGGTTTACGCTACGAAGATGAGTTCGTAAAGCATAAAGTATTGGATGCGATAGGTGATCTGTATTTGCTAGGACACAGTTTGATTGGCGCTTTCAGTGGACATAAGTCCGGCCATGAACTCAATAATCTGTTGCTACGCACCCTGTTAGCAGACAAAACTGCCTGGGAAATGATTTCTTTTGAAGACGAAACCAGTGCAGACAAACTGGTTTCTTTTCTGCGACCTGCCTTCAGTGCCTGAATCTAGGACTCATTCCGCAACAACGACGAGCTTGCCAGCACCCGCAAGATACTGTCGAGTACCCCGTGTAGCATGGCTGGCGTGACCACCACTGGCGTCGGCCCCGATTGCGGCGGGGTGATTTTCCCTTCTACTACCCATTGCTGCAAGATTGCCACGAGCTTGGCACGGCTGTGCTGGCCGTCAAGATAAGGCAGTAAATTCACTAGAATCGGGTTATTAAGAGACACCTGATCGTTGCGTAGCGTAGACACGCTGGCCTGTCCCTCGCCGGCTTGTAAACGTGCCAGCGGATTAGCCACCGGGTAAGTGCCAGGATTTGCCGTCACAGTCAGCGGTTCGCACCACGCCTCAATGGCCGCTCCCATCACGTAATGCCCAAGTAATCGTTCCAGTTCAGGCGTATCGCGGTCGGCTTCCCAAGCCACATGCTGGCTGATTTGCTGCACTAGCGCCGTAAAACTCAGCGTTTCTGGATAGATTCGCGCTAAACACCACAACAAGCCTTTGCCAATTGCGCTGTTTTCTGAGACCAAGATCGTCTGATTTTCAAATTGTTCTGGCTTACCCGAGAAGAAATCCGGCGGATTTTGCTGCGCTTGCAAATTTGCACTGTAATAAAAGTGTTGCATTAACTGTGGGTCAGCGACTCGCGACCGTGCTAACTCGGTTTGATGGCACAACAGGCTGCGGCGAAATTGACGGTTTTCCAAGAAATCCAAATATTGCTCGTGATGGAGGGTACTCAAACCCTCAAACACGGCCGCCAGTTCTGGTAATTTACGTTCACGAAACATTTCCAGAGGTTCAGCATCGCCCGCATAACCCAAACCTTGTGTCGCTACTTGTTGCATAAACTCGTAGAAATACACCGGTTGGTTAAATTCTTCGAGAAATTCGTGATACAAATAATCATCATGCAAAGACTGGAAATAAGGCGCTTCACTTTGCAAATAACGGTAATAACTCAGATCACTGCGTTGTTTATCCTGCTCACTGGATACGGCACTCAAACGTTTTTGTAGATAAGTGTCCAGAAAACCCAGCCAAGCACGCATTTGTTCGATTTTTTCTGGAATCTCTGCAAATTGGCTGGTGTGATAACGCAACATGTCGCGCATCGTCATGCGCGTATTCCAACCGGGCCGGGTGTTATAACTGATGTACGCTACTCCCTGCGGACTCAAATGTTTGGCACACAGCGCTAAGATTTGCGTCTGTACGGCAGGCGGCACCCAGGAATAAAGACCGTGTGCGATAATATAATCAAATTCGCCCAGCGCTTGCTCATCCACCGTCAACAAATCCGCCTGCCACAAACGCACCTGGGTTAAACCCAGTTGTTGAATACGGGCTTGGCCCCGTTCAATCTGACGTGATGAGAAATCAATTCCCAACAAGTCGGCCTTTGGCAAACTCAAGGCGATTGCAATCAGATTCGTCCCATCCGCACAGCCTAATTCTAAAATCCGACTATGCGCTATCGGCGGCGGCTGCAAACCTAGTAAGCTCGCCATCACCGCCAAGCGTTGTGGATGAGTCTCAGGCTGGGGAAAACAAGAATAGGGCAACTCGTCGTAACTGTTGGCGGTATGCGTCACGGTTTATTCCTCTGCTTTGGCCTTGTTGTTACCAGTTTCTGGCGCGGTGTCCGCTGCTTCTTCTGGCTCAGCAGGCGCTTCTTCTGTGTCTACTTCTGGCTCTGCTTCTGGGTTTTCTTCTGGTTCTGTGGCGGTATCTTCTTCTGGCTCGGTTGTCTCTGTTTCTTCTTCTGGTGCGGCGGCGGTTTCTTCTTCCGCTTCATCCGGGTCTATGACTTCAAAGGCATGACGGGCTTTCACGGTATAGCCACCCGCTGGATAATTGTAATAAGCCCTCACTTCATATTTGCCGGATTTCAAGCCCGCAAATTCATGTTCACCGGTGGTTAAGCCGTCGGTTTCCCAAGTGTAAACCCCAGTTTTATCGTAGACATGATCCGCTTTGTCCGCTGCAATAATCGACAGCCAGTCGCGTTTAAAACCAGGAAATCCACTGAATTTGACGACAATCGGGGTATCGGGTGCATAGACTGCGTTGCCGGTACTGAGGCTGGTACCTGGATCGGCCACGGTGAAAGTAATGGTTTTCTGAATTTTATAACCGGTGTGTTTGAAATACAGACGGACTTCCCAAGGCCCGGATTCCAGATTATTAAAGGTCATTTCCCCCTCGGTCTTACCCTCGGTATAAGCCCAGCGTTGCGGCATAAAGGTCGGATGCGCACCGGGACGCGGGACGGTGATATAGTCCTCGCGATGGCCTGGCAAACCGCCAAACTGCACCACCACCGGCTCATTGAGTGCATATTGATCTTTTTGGGTTTTCAGAGTCGGCCCCACTGGCGGCAAGGCGGCGGGATCGCTGGGAGTTGTCGCGCTAACACTGTTGCCACCACTCGCTGTGGCGGCGACAGGCGTTGCGTCGCCCACTACAAAAGGGGCGCGAGCCTGTACTTTATAACCCCCCACGGGATAATTGAAATACAAACGCGCTTCGTAAACGCCTGGCGGCAATACCCCAAAATTCATGCTGCCGCTGGTTTCGCCCTGGGTATATTGCTTGTTGGTGCCCGGTTTAACCGCTGTGGCGGTTGGCGTGCTGATCACAATCCAATCTTTTTTATTCCCCGGTAACTCACTGAATTCAATCACCACCGGTTGATCCACAGGATACTGTGCTTGACTGGCTTTTAGGCTGGGCGCGGCGGCCACCCAGGCGGTGCTGCACAGCAGGCTCAAAAACAGCAATGATTGGTAAAACAGGCGAGTTTTCATGGTGATATTTCCAAACTTTGGCGGGGAAGGTCGCAGCAATCTAGCAGGCTTTATCAGAGATGCCAAGCGTTGACACCCTCGCACTTGGAAGCCAGACTCTGCCGCCGTATAATCCTATGCAAGGCTCCCAAGCAAGGCACGGCATTGCCGTGATCCAGACACATCCATGAGGTGAAAGACTATGAGTACACGCTATGACATCCGGGTAGACACACAAACCACCTACGTGGACGGCGAATCTGAACCTGCTCACAACCGTTACGTGTTTGCCTACACCATCACCATCCGCAATGCAGGCCAGGTGCCCGCTAAATTGCTCACTCGGCACTGGGTAATCACCGATGCCAACGGCAAGGTGCAAGAGGTGCGCGGTGAAGGTGTGGTCGGCGAACAACCCTATCTGCGTCCGGGCGAGGGTTTTCGCTACACCAGCGCCACCATGATTGAAACCCCGGTCGGCAGTATGCAGGGGAGTTACCGCCTGGTCGCCGACGATGGTCAGTTATTTGATGCGGAGATTCAGGCGTTTAGCTTAGCTCGTGCGGGTTTATTGCATTGATAGGCTGACTGGCCCGATGAAACTGAAGGGTTTGTATAGAATCAGTCATCGGGTGCATACTGGGCATGTGCCTGTTGAACTGGGCGCAACTAGACCATAATCATGAAGTACGTTTACATACCAAAGGGGTTTTTTATGTCTCAGTATCGCTATCGTGTGGCTGCCTTTTGTTTAGCTGTACTCAGTTGCTGTTATACACCGTGGGCGCTTGCGGCACAGTTTGAAACAGTCGGTGATTACGTCATTCACTACAACGCGGTGAATACCAGCATGTTGCAGCCTGAAGTGGCGAAGAATTACGAGATTGTGCGCAGTAAAAATCGGGCCTTGTTGAATATTGCCGTGCGTAAAAAAGGCGCAGAGGCCGCAGCACCAGACACCGCTGCTAATGCGCAAGTGAAAGTCTCGGTTGCCAACCTGAACGGACAGTTGCAGCAAGTCAATATGCGTGAAATTCATGAAGGTGAGGCGATCTATTACATCGGGGTGTTCAATATCAGCAATGCTGAAACCTTGGATTTTAAGATTGAAGTCGCTCCAGAAATGAAGGGCACACCGCACGCCTTTAAGTTCCGTCAGGAATTTTTCACTACCCAACCCTGATGCTCAGTCAGGCACTAGGCGACTGATAAAACCGCCGTTTTGCTTGCAAAAAAGGCTGGTTGATTTACCTATAACAACAACTGCGATTAATCCACAAGAGGAAGGAGACACATGTCTAAACACAAGCCACGGCACTTATGGGCACCACACGCAAGTCTGTTGGCCCTATTTATCTTAGGTGGCCAGCCACTCCAAGCGGCTGCACCGGAAGACACACTGGCACCCAAACACAAGGTGGTGATTCAAGTCAGCACCGACGATCCGCGCACCCAACAACTGGCACTGAACAATGCGCTGAACCTGCAAAAAGACTTAGGCATGGATAATGTGGCGATTGAAGTGGTCGCTTACGGTCAGGGCCTGACTTTATACACCAGCGGCAGTCCAGAAACGCTGCGGGTGCCTGGATTGGCACAACAAAATATCGTGTTTTCCGCCTGCGGCAACACCGTACAGAACCTGACGCAACAGCGCGGACAAGCGCCTACCTTGGTGCAAGGCGTGCGCGTCGTGCCAGCCGGTGTGTCACGCATCGTGGAATTGCAAGAACAGGGCTATAGTTACATACGGCCTTAAGCAGTGAAGCCAGCGGGCCGTCAGGCCCGCCCAGATTCGTCCAAGCAGTGCATTAAGAGGAGGACTGCATGAAATGTTGGTTTTGTGAGAAGGAAGCCAGAGGACACTGCAAAGCCTGTGGGCGCGCCGTGTGCCACGATCACGCACACATCCATGACACTTACACGATTACGAAGTCCGACACCAGTACCGGTTACACCTCGTATTACCAGGTTTATGGCGCACTCAAATGCAGTGATTGTCGGCTAGAATGGACACACCATAAACCCAACCATTAACCGCCGTGACTGGCTGAAGGCATCTGATGCGCGAAACCCTGACTTCCACCGAGCTTGATGAACCCAGGTTCAGCAGCGAAACCTTGTTGGCTGTCACAGAAGCGTTGGCAGACAGCTTTCCGATACCCAACACGCCGAGTCAATTGGTGTTAATGGATGTCGATCCGCAACATTTACATGCGTATTGGCACCTCTCCGCCAGCGATCCCGACCTTGCCAGCAGTGGCTGGCTGCGTCTACACGGCGGTGCGACGGTACAAGAACAACCGGTGACACCGGATGTAAATCGCTGTTATTGGACGCTGCAAAGTGCGGGCGATTATCGGGCTGAACTGGGGATACGAGCGGCTGATGGTGGATTTGTCTCGCGTTTGACCTCTAACCCAGTGCATTTGCCCGCCTCAGCTTTCAGTGTGCCCTACGCTGTACCACCCGCGCTGGTGGTGCCTGAAATTCCAGCGCCAGTCAGCCCACCACCTGAACCAGTCACCGAAACCCACAGCGTAACGCCCCTCCCAGTTGACAGCGAACCCGCCTTAGCTGAAACAGGGTTATTAATCCCCGAATTCCCGTATTTACTCAACACAACGCCACCAGCTTCCGCGCTGTTATGGCCTACTGAACTCGCCCAGCCCAGCGTACCCCCCTTAACCGATCACGCCGTGCTGCCCACTGTCTGGATCGTTCAGGATGAATCACCCGCCGCACCGCCGCAACTGTTACACACCCTGACACCCCCACTGCCGCAACTGGCGCAACTGGTGACGCCGCCCCGTGAGCCGTTGCTCCACGCCGTCCCCACCGCCGCCACAGCCTCTTTGCCCCCTGTCATCCCTTTGGAACAATGGCTAGGCAGCTCAAGCAGCCAGTTGGGACAGCACAACCCGCTGGTGAACCTGCAAGCCGAATTGCATTTGTATGGCACGGCACAGCCTGGCAGCTTGCTTAGCCTCTCTGGACAACAAGTGCCGCTACGCCCAGATGGCAGTTTCTCGCTACACCTAACCCTCCCCGTCGGCGCATTAGGTTTGGCTTGGTTATTACGTGACGGCAGCTTGCTGGATGCGTAACTCTCGCTGATGCGGCCCGGCTATCTGGCGCTGGTGTTACACGCCCATTTGCCCTATGTGCGTCATCCCGAATACCCCCAGTTTTTAGAAGAGCGTTGGTTGTTTGAAGCGCTCAGCGAAACCTATTTACCGTTGTTGCGTCTGTGTGAACGCCTCCACACGGCCCGCTTGCCTGCACGCCTCACTGTCTCGCTGTCACCCACGTTGACTGCGATGCTCGAAGACCGCCTGTTACAAAACCGCTACGTGGCGCATTTACACCAGTTGTTACGCTTAGCTGATCGTGAAATGCGTCGCCTGCACCAACAACCCGCTTTGGCCGAGATGGCGCGTTTTTATCAACGTTTTTTCAGCCGTGCCCTGTTGTTGTATGAACAACATTATCAACGTGATTTGATTGGCGCTTTTCGCCAAGCCGCCCAGCAAGGCAGTTTAGAATTGATAACGACGGCTGCCACGCACGGCTACTTACCCCTGCTACGTTATCAACCAGGGGCAGTACAGGCGCAACTGCGCGTTGCCGCACGACAGCATCAACGCCTGTTTGGACAAGCCGCAAACGGCCTGTGGCTGCCGGAATGTGCTTATTATCCGGGCCTGGAACAGGCGGTGCAGGCGGCGGGTTTTGGCTATGTGGTGTTAGAAACGCACGGTGTACTCGGTGCCCAACCCGCGCCGATAGCCGGGGTGTATGCACCTATCCGCTGCGCCAACGGGCTGGCCGTGTTTGGGCGCGACCCCGCTGCGGCTCGCCAAGTCTGGAGCGCCGTGACCGGTTATCCTGGCGATCCCCGGTATCGTGATTTTCACCGCGACCTCGCCGACACCTTACCTGCCGCAGCCCTGGGCGAGTTGGCGGCAGCAGGGCCGGGAGCCACTGGTTTTAAGTATTACCGCATCGGCGAGACCAAACCCAACCAAGCGATTTACGACTGGCAACTGGCCAAAAAACGGGCAGCGCTCCATGCGGCGGATTTTGTGGCACGCCGTCAAGCCAGCTTGGTGCGGGCGCTGCCTTTGGATCGCCCGCCGCTGTGCGTAGCCCCTTACGATGCCGAATTGTTTGGACACTGGTGGTTTGAAGGCGTCGATTGGCTAGAACAGGTGCTGCGTTTGGCTCCGGCGGCAGGTTTGGAAACGCTGAGCTTAGGCGACTATTTGCAACGACATCCGCATAATGCCTATGCCCAGCCTGCGCTTTCTAGCTGGGGCGAACAAGGCTATCACCAACATTGGTTAAATCACCACACCGACTGGATTTATCCGCAGTTACACCAAGCTGCGACCACGATGCAGCAATCAGTGCAACATTATCAACAACAAACCCCAGACGCTTGGCAGGTTCGGATTCTACAACAAGCAGGGCGCAACCTGTTGTTAGCCCAAGCCTCAGACTGGCCATTCATGCTGAAAACCGGGACTCACAGCGACTATGCGCGGCGGCGTTTCCAAAGCCATCTGGCGCAGTTTTACGCACTCCAACAGGGATTATTACAACCCACAGGACTGATGATTGAACGTCTACAAGCCTTGGAAGCGCTGGCTCCGCTATTTCCCGATTTGGTGTGGCAGGATTTTGCTTATCCTTAACACCTTGTTGCGCAACTTCCCGTCACCGCTTGGCTGGCGTGATAACTAGCTGATTGGGTTTATAATGACCCAAGATTCACTGTCTGATGGAGACTTACCATGTTGCATCCCCAATCTGCCTTGCTGTGTGGCCTGTGCGCACTGCCACTCGTTGGACACAGTGCCGACACCTACCAGCTCAGCAAAGCCACACTCCAGTGCCTGTACAACCAAACTGAAAGTCTGCTTACTGAACCTGGCGAGCCGTTGCTAATCTTGCTCAATCAATGCAATCAAACCTCAGCTTCTTTGACAAGCGGCGAGAGAACTGGATTGGCACCGATAGAACCCGCCGTGGATTCCAAGCCAACCCTAAAACCGGAAGAGGTACTGGTGCTTACCCACATGGAATTGCAATGTTTCAAACAAGATTTTGAGCGATACAAGCAAGAGTCCACAGAACCAGTCACGGTCATTTTTCGCGATACCTGTCCTACTCAGGGAAGCACTCCATGAACAACAACGAACCAACCTCCGCCTTTTGGCCACAAACGCTGATTAACTGGGTAGAATTGGTCATCAAAGTCATCGTAGTTTTCGGCGCACTCGGCGCGGTGTACCAGTATTTCGATGTCAAACAAGCAACCCGCGTCAAAGAAACTATGGAACAGTTGAAAGCCTTTCACAGCGGCGATCTACAAGCGGCGCAGCTCACACTGACCAAAACTTGGGAGAAATACCAGACGCAAATTGAATTTATCAATCAACAAAGTGTCGCCAACGAGCAAACCAAAGCACAGATTCAGGCCAAAATTGTGTTGCCGGTGATTAAACAAAATCAACGCCAGCGAGAACTTGGTTTACTGGTGGATTTCTTTAACAACTTGCAAGTGTGTGTGCAACATCGTATTTGTGACCAACAAGTTGCCCAAGGATTTATTGGTGGCTATGCCAAAAACTTCTACCGCTTGCACCAGCCCTGGATAGTAGAACAGCGCAAAGTAATACCAGGCTATGCTTGTGAATTACAAGCTTTTGTGCAACTGGATGTAGACTGCCGGAATTAGAAATAACAGGTTGCCATTAAGCGGCGCAAGATTAGACGCAGAACACAGCGGCTTCAGTTTTTGCGCTACCGGAAATAACCGGGGCAAAGCCGGTCAACCGCTTGAATGTAGCCAAACCTTTTCCCCTCACCCGTGTCGAGGACGGGATAGGCTGCGTCGGCTATGTGGGGCCATGTAAGTCCCTGGAAGAAATGCAGCAAGGCATTACCGATGAAACCTAAAATATACATCGAAACCTCTATAGTCAGTTACCTGACTGCGCGGTCAAGCCGCGATGTGATAAAAGCCGCGTGTCAGCAAATCACTCGGACATGGTGGGACAGTGGGAGAATCTTGGCGGCCTCGTACATTTCTCCCTATGTCGTCGAGGAAGCCAGTGCCGGCGATCCGGTAGCGGCGGCGGAGCGCCTTGCCGCCTTGCGCGGCATTCCGGTTCTGCCAATTGCGCCGGAAATTCCAGACTTGGCTGAGTTTCTCCTGTTGGGCGGAGGTCTTCCTGCCAAAGCCCAAATTGACGCCCTACATATCGCCTGTGCCGCATACCATGAATTAGATATTCTGTTGACCTGGAATTGCGCCCACATTGCCAATCCGGCGCAGTTACCCGTCATGCGCGGCCTGTGCGCGGCGCGAGGCTACCGCTTGCCGGAATTGGTAACACCCTTTGAACTCACGGAGACAGCGCAATGAACCCAACTCAGCCTGATGCCATTATCGCCGAGATTCACGCGCTTCGGGAGCAACTCGCCAAGCGCTACCACAATGACTTGAAAGCATATTCCGCCGCCGCCGAAGCCCATTGCCGGGCATTGGGTTTTGCCATCGCGGAAAGCCCGCGCCGCCGTGTGGTTGCGGAACAACAAGAGGAAAAAATCCATGCAGTCCCTCACTGATCAACAAATTCTCGCCAAACTCCAAGAACTTGACCCCTTCAGCCGCCGCGACTTATTGGATTTTCTGGAGTTTCTGCGCTACCGGAAACAATCGGGGATAAAGCCGGTTGTGGCCGCGCCAATAGCGAAAAACCCGATTACGGCATGGGACACACTGGAAAACATGGCCGGCAGCGTCAATGCGCCGCCGGATTGGGCGGCGGAGCATGATCATTATTTGTATGGCACACCCAAAAGCATTGATTGCCCCAAGAGGACACCATGACCACCGTTTCCATTAAAGACGATTACGCGGAAATCCTGTCGGCGTTCGGCGGTTTGCAGCGTTCGCTGGAAATTGCCCTGCAACGCTATGCCATCGAGCAAGTCACCACGAAAATCAATGAACTTCGCGCCAAAGATGCTGCCTATCAGGGCAAATACGGCATGGCCTACCGCGAATTCGCCGCTCGTAGCGCCAGTGATGAATCCTTTGTTTCCGGCATCGAGCGGGATGTGAACAAATGCTGGGAAGAAGACTTGGCTGATTGGGAGTTTTGCCATGAAGGGGCGCAGGATTGGACGCAGAAATTACAGCGGCTTTTGCTGAGTTAATCCGGCTGGCACAGGCCAGTTTCCAGCAAGTCGAAATCAGCACCGACAGTACGCCGCAACAGGCGATTTTGCGGATGCAGGCGGCCTACGGCCCTTACCGGATCACGGTCACGGAATTGTTCAGCGACGGTGTGCGCAAATACCGTTACTATGTGCTGCGCGGCGATTGGGTGGAAGCCGGATTCGACAACAGCCCTGACCCACGCGCCTTGCGCCTGAAATACGGGCATATCGGTGAACAACATCAAGGCGAGGCGATACCCCACCTGCATTTGCAGGACAAAACCGAGTTGCGCTTGACCGAGGAAATGCAGTTTTCGGGTTTTGTCGAGTGGGTGAAGCGGAATTTACAACTGACAGATTGAAGGAAAATTAGCATGTCCACACCTAACCGCCAATTCCGTATTTCTTGGCTTTTTTTTAGTCTTGTCCTCTTGCTTTGGACAGAGGTAGGGGAAAGCAAGGACATAGAAAATGTCATTGATCATGAGATAGCAGTATATGAAAATCCAAATAGACTATCCATAACACTACAGAAGATTGATAACGAAATAAGTCCTACTAAACGTATTGAACTCATTTACCCATTGCTGAAAACTAACAATAAAGAAGCGCTAAACAATGAAAAACAGCCATATCTATGGGCTGCACTACATGGACTAGCCGGCAATGCTTTTCTCGAATTACACACAAATAATGATGTTAATAACTTAGAAAAAGCAATAGAACATTATAACAAATCATTGACAGTATTTACCATAGATAGTTTTCCATACCATTGGGCGACTGCGCATAATAATTTGGGAAATTCATATAATCAGAGAATCTATGGTAATAGATCAGATAATATTGAGAAATCTATTATTAATATTAATAATTCACTGAAAGTATTTAACTATGATACTTTCCCGAAAGATTGGGCTATGGCGCAAAATAATCTGGCTAAATCTTACTATAATCGTATTCAGGGTAATCGGGGGGATAACTTAGAACTTGCTATACACTATTTTTCACAATCATTACGTGTCAGGACTCGTGAAAATTTCCCAAGACAATGGGCTATGGTTCAAAATGATTTAGCAAACGCTGACCGCCATGGAGAGCGAAGCGAAGGCGGTTAGTCCCCGATAGCCAATGCCCGACCGTAGAGCCGTAGGTTGAAGCGAGAGCGTAAGCCGCAGGAGAGACGCAGCGGG
>Ga0209575_10000158_pt1 | contig 69201 bp, 55 predicted proteins | sample Medcelwee11metaG_FD_187172 | JGI IMG/M metagenome (GOLD analysis project Ga0209575, IMG submission 187172) | Freshwater pond sediment microbial communities from the University of Edinburgh, under environmental carbon perturbations - Medium... | ecosystem: Environmental > Aquatic > Freshwater >... | reverse complement strand
GCGGGATTGAGCGCTTGCGCCTGTGCCGTGCGATGGGCAAACAACCAGTCGCGATAGTCGTCTAAATCGCCCTCAAAGACTTGTAAACGCCCCTCGGCCACTAAGCACAGTTCATCGGTGGTGCTGCGCAGCAAATGCCGGTCGTGCGACACCAGCACCATCGCACCGCTGTAATCCTGCAAAGCCAAGGCCAAGGCTTGCCGCATTTCTAAATCCAGGTGGTTAGTCGGTTCATCCAGCAACAATAAATTGGGGCGTTGCCAAATCAGCAAAGCCAAGGCGAGACGGGCCTTTTCACCGCCTGAAAAATAACGCACGGGTGCCTCGGCCCGTTCTCCGCCAAAACCAAAGCCACCCAGAAAATCGCGCAGCGTTTGCTCGGCGATTTTGGGATCTAAGCGTTGGATATGCTGTAACGGGTTGTCTTCCAAGTGTAGCTGTTCGAGCTGATGCTGGGCAAAATAGCCGATCTTCACCCCGTTACTCACCGTCAATTCGCCACTTAACAGCGGCAGTTGACCTGCCAGTAGTTTCAGCAAGGTGGACTTACCAGCCCCGTTTGGGCCTAACAAACCCAGCCGCGAACCGGGTTCAATACGCAAATCAAGCTGGCGCACAATCGGCACGCCGACATAACCGATGCTGCCTTCGTCTAATACCAGCAGCGGCGTGGGGGCGGCGATGGGTTCTTTGAAGGCAAAGCGAAACGGCGAATCGACATGGGCTGCCGCGATTTCTTCCATATTCGCCAAGGCTTTCAAGCGGCTTTGGGCTTGGCGCGCTTTACTGGCTTTAGCCCGAAACCGGTCGATAAAGGCGTGCAAATGGGCGACAGTGCGCTGTTGCTTTTCATACATCGCCTGCTGATTGGCCAGTGCAGCGGCACGCTGGCGTTCAAAATCACTGTAATGACCGCTGTACAGGGTCAATTCGGTGTTTTCCAGGTGGAGTACGTGATCGACGGCGTTATCCAGAAAATCCCGATCATGGGAAATCAACAACAAAGTGCCCCGGTATTGTTTCAGCCATTGTTCAAACCACAGCAGCGCATCCAAATCCAAGTGGTTCGTGGGTTCGTCCAGCAGCATTAATTCGGCACGCGACATCAAAGCTTGCGCCAGATTCAGCCGCATCCGCCAGCCGCCGGAAAAGCTGCCGACTGGATTTTCTTGGATTTGCACGCTAAACCCTAGGCCGTCCAACAAGCGAGCGGCACGGGCACGGGCGGTGTAGCCGTCTAGCGTGTCATAATGCGCGTGCGCCTCGGCTTCGGCCAAACCATCGCCAGCCGCCTGTGCCCGTGCCAGCGCGGCTTCAACGGCGCGTAATTCGCGGTCGCCGTCTAACACATATTCCAAAGCAGGCTGCTCGCCTTCAGGCACTTCCTGGGCGACATGGCTGATCCGCCAATCGGCGGGCAAACTGGCATCGCCGTGTTCTGGCGTCAGTTCACCGCGCAACAGCGCCAGTAAGCTCGATTTGCCGGTGCCGTTGGCTCCGGTCAAACCCACTTTCCAGCCCGCATGGATACTCACCGTGGCGTCCGTCAGCAAACACCGGGTTCCTCGTTGTAAAGCAAGATTGCGTAAAGCGATCATAAGTTCTTATAAACTTCCCTATAAAATTGGCCGAAGCCCGATAGACCCAGACTTTTACAATAGTTTACCAGCGTATATACTGACAAACATGGAAATGCCGCTGCACCCACCCCTTTTGAGCCGAGCCGAGGTTATCGACCTGCTCTTGCAACACGATGTGACGCCTACGCAACAGCGAGTCGCCATCGCGATGGCTTTGCTCAGCCGCGATCAACATGTGTCGGCGGAAACCGTGTTGGCCCAAGTCAATCAAGCGGCACCGCAAGTGTCTAAGGCCACGGTGTATAACACTTTGGGCTTGTTGGTGTCCAAGGGATTGGTGCGCGAACTGATGATCGACCCGCAAAAAGTGGTGTACGATTCCAACACGCAACCCCATCACCATTTTTACAATGTGGACACCGGCGCGTTGGTCGATGTGGCACCGGGTACGCTCGTGATGACCGAATTTCCTCCTTTGCCAGCAGGTACTTATGCCGAAGGCATTGAAGTCATCGTGCGCATTCGCAACCAAGCCTGACGCTGGATGGTGGGGAAGGTCAGGCGTGGATTGACGCAAACAAATATGAAGTTGTTCTGGATCAGCGTGAGTCTGATCGGCGTGATTTTCTGGTTGGATCAGCGGTGGTTACACGACGACAGCCTCCCTGGCGAAACCGCTCCTGGTCTGCCGTTCCAACAACTGTTTGCCCCGCATACCCAACTGCCTTTTACCTTGAAAGGCTACACCCTGCGCCCCCAGGCTGAGTTTAGCTTGAGGGCGCGGGTGTTGAGCGTCGCACATTACCAAGACAGTCCAGACGCGGACTTGATTCCAGTCGATTTAGCGCTGGGGTGGGGCGCGATGTCCAACCCCGAGATTTTGCAACATTTCGACATCAGCCAAAGTGAACGCTGGTATCGCATGTCCGCCCCCAAAGCGCCTATCAGTATGCAAACCGCCATTCAGCAGAGCGCTAATATGCACATGATTCCGGCCAACCCAGCGCTGGCCGAGCGTCTGCGCGCTTTGCGCGAGGGCGAAGTGGTTGCTATTGAGGGGTGGCTGGTGGATGTGCAGGGCAAGGGGCCACCGCTGCACACCTCGCTGAGTCGTAGCGACGAAGGCGCGGGGGCTTGCGAAGTGGTGTATGTGATCAGCCTGGCACGTTTACCATGACGGCAGCGCTGCGCTTGCACAGCCTAGCATGGCCAGTCACCGCCTTGGGGCCAGGACAACGCCTAGTCATTTGGGTAGCAGGCTGTCCTCTCGCTTGTCCAGGCTGCATCACCCCGGCCTTACAAGCGCCCAGCAGCGGCAAAGACCTCGCTATCGAAACCCTGGCTCAACATATTTTGCGTTTACCCGTTGCGCTAACAGGCGTCACGCTCAGCGGCGGCGAACCCTTTGAACAAGCCACGGCACTCTGTGCGCTGTGGGATGCGTTACGCCCCGCCCGTCCGCACTGGAACTGGCTGGCCTATTCCGGTTATCTCTACCGCAGCTTACAACGCCGCGCCGATGCCCGTGCGCTATTGGCCCGTTTAGATGCGTTGATCGACGGGCCGTACCGCCAAGCAGAAGCCGGTCATTTACCCTGGGCAGGCTCGACTAATCAGCGCTTGCGGCCTTTGACTGCCGCAGGAATAAACCTGTGTCAGGCTTGGCAGGCCGACACTGCGGCCCCTGTCGTCAATTTGGGATTGGGGCAAGGGAACGAACACTGGCTCATCGGCATCGTGCCCACCGCCCAGCGTCAGCAATTACATCAGCAATGGTCGCAACCACAGCCGGAAATTTAAACGCAGATGACTGATTTTATTAAAATCTGTCCCAAATGCGGACAACAGAATCCCGAATACGACAATTTGTGCAGTGCCTGCGGACATTTTATCGGCATGGAAAGCCCGGTTCCCCGTCCCGTAGCAAGCCCCGCAACCGCAGCCACTCGCCGTTTCGACCCGGTGGGCACGTTGTTTTACTTGCAAAGTTTCACGGGCGAGGTTTACACCATTCAAGACGACTGGGTATTGGGTCAAGCCCATCCCAGCAACCGAGCGCAGGTACAAATTGCGCGCAGTGTCGCTGGCAGTGAATATATCCACCGGCATCACTGTCGTTTTGATTACCGCGACGCCCACTGGCACGTCACTGCACTGGATCAACACAGTCAAGGACGCGCCTTCACCAATCCGACTTTTGTCAATCAACAACCAGTCAAACCGGGTGACAGCCAAGCCTTGGCTAACGACGACACCCTCACTCTTGCCGGGGTGAGCTTTGTGGTTAAGTTTCCCCATTAGTACGGCATCTCAATAATCAGGCGGGCATCGCCCGCCGAGGCCACAGCAATAGCAATGGAAACAGACTCGATTAAATACGGGGGGCATGTTACCCTCTCAGGGCTTTTTTGGTACTTTTTCATCACGTCGCTGTCCGCTTTTCACCGTTGGCATTTTAACTGCCTGCGGCTCACCGGCAGCAACGCACCGAGGTGCGATCAAGCGTTTTGGCGATTCATTGCCGCTGATCTTGGGTGAGCGAACCTGCCCCCGTGACGGCTGGCTTTTTCTTAAGAGGATGTTTGTATGTCTTTTTCACCCCGTGGCCTGAGTTTTGCCATCGCTGGTTTATTAATAGCGTCCCCAGTGTGGGCGGCAACCCTGATTGAAATGAATAACGTGGGCGGGCCGCAAGGCCAGTTGCACAAGCAGCAGATGTTGATTGACGATCAGCACGCACGCATGGAAGGTAGCCAGACCAACCAATATCTGTTGATCTCTTTTGGCGAAAACAAAAGTTACATGGTCAATACTGCACAGAAACAAGTGTTGGAAATGCCGAACCCCAGCTCGCAACCTTCGCCACCGCCTGCCTTTTTGAAGCAACTGCAAGATCAGCAAGCGAAATTACCGGAAGTGAAAGCCGAACTGGTTAAAAAAGGGCCAGGCCCAGATATCGTCGGCTTGCCGACGGTACAATACCAGGTCATGGCGAATGGTGAACTGTGTTCAGATGAGTATATTTCTGAAAAAGCACTGGAAAATCAGCATCTCAAGCTGTTTACCCAGTATATGCAGAACATGAAGAATGCGCGTAAAAAAGCCATGGGCGGTTTGCGTATGCCCTCCGCCAACGCCTGTGCGCAAGCCGCAGACACCTTGGCAGACGAGGTGGCTAAACTGGGTTTATCCATGCGTAGCGTGGCCAAAGACGGCACGGTGATGCAAGAAGTGGTGGCGTTGAAAACGGATGTAGCCACTAAACCCGATACCTTCAGCGTACCCAAAGACTACGAAACCATGACCGCCCAGCAAATGATGCAAAAGGCGATGGAACGCATGAAACAGATGAAACCACCCACACCGCCAACTGGCGCACCACAGGGCGCACCCGCCACACAGCCCACACCGGCTCCGCAACAGTAATCAGTCAGCACAGTTCAGCTTCAACACCCGGCACGGTTTTGCGCGTCGGGTGTTTGTGCTTTATCATGCTCGGCTAAACCGATTAACGGCGAGACAGACGGCATACCTCGGTGACTGGCGTCGCGCCAGCCACCCTTTAATATTTGTCTCCTCTTGAAATAAAAAGGTTCCAAGCCCTTAGGTGTACTGATGACAACACGCAGAGAGTCTCTGACTAAACAGACACTCTTAGTCTTTATCGGATTTACCGCTATTCTGACGGTCATGTTGAGTGCAACCAGCCTCAGCTTAGCCAGTTTGAGCCGAGCAAATCAACGCCTGGAATTACTGGTCAAAAAACACAATGTCAAATCGACGCTGATGAATCACATGCGGGATATTATCCGCGAACGCATGTTAGGCGTTTTTACCATCTTGACCCTGCAAGACCCGTTTCTAGTCGAAGAAGAATGGGAGAGATTTACCCAAAAGGCGGGTGCTTTTATCATCGCCCGTGATCAATTGATGGCGCTGGGTTTAACTGCCGAAGAACTTCAAAAAATCGAACAGCAACGCGAAGCCTTAAGAATTGGTCAAAACTCAATGAATCGGGTGATTAGTTTGACCCGTGCCAGTGATTTTGCGCGGGCCAGAGAGGAAGTAATCCGTGCCTTAACCATGAATCGCGAGATTATTGATGAACTGGCCGACATGATCGAAATCGGTCAGGAAGTCACGCAACAAGAAGTAAAGGCGGCCTCAGATAATTATCGCCAAACTCGTCGCCAGATGATTTGGTTAGACAGCTTTGCAGTCATTATTTGTCTCTTGATTATCTTCTTTATTGTCAAACGCATCCGCATCCAGCAACAGCAATTAGCCCAAGCCTTAGATGCCTTACAAACGGCCAACAGCACCTTAGAAGGTAGGGTTTTAGAACGTACCCATGATTTGCTGGCGGTACGTGATGAAGCGCTAGAAGCCAGTAAAGCCAAATCCCGGTTTCTTGCCAATATGTCGCATGAATTGCGCACCCCCTTAAATGCCGTGATTGGTTACAGTGAAATGTTGATCGATGAGGCCGCAGATCAAGGCTGGGCACAGCAATGCCAAGATTTAGAAAAAATACATATCGCAGGCAAACATTTATTATCACTGATTAACGATATACTCGATATTTCTAAGATAGAAGCGGGCAAAATGTACTTGCAACCAGAACGCTTTGATTTACACCATTTGGTGGTTGAAGTCGTAGCAACCATGCAACCGCTGATAGATCAACGCCATAATCAATTTATCCTGGAATTTGATGCAGAAATTGAAGAGATGTATGCCGACCCCATGCGCATTCGTCAAATTCTCTTTAATTTGCTCAGCAATGCGGTGAAATTCACAGAACAGGGACAAATCCGGGTGCGCATTCAGCGCGAATTGCGTGGAGACGCCCCTTGGCTCTGCTGCCAAGTCACCGACAGCGGCATCGGCATCAGTCCAGAAAATCAGCACAAATTATTTCAAGCCTTCAGTCAAGTAGACGGCTCCAGCACCCGCAAATACGGCGGCACGGGATTGGGCTTGGCGATCAGTTTGCGCTTTTGTCAACTGATGGGTGGCAGTATTGATGTCTACAGCCAACTGGGGCAAGGCTGCCAATTCACCGTGTGGCTGCCGCAATACATCTCGCTGCGTGAACAGGATGAAGACGAGACGGACGCCATGCCAGCGGTGTTGTGAGTTGCGGCTAAGTACCCGCGCACAAGTTCTTTCATCTTAACCGCCGATAAACGCAGATGAAAGCCGATATAAGCACTCAACTTGTATAAAAGACCGGATAGCTTTGTGAAGTCTGTTAGGTCTTTTCTATCTCATGCACCATAGCCAATTGACTCTTTTGCATTTATATCTTCTATGGCGCTATTAATGAGAGAAAGCATAATATGTTTCTCAAATGGAATTGTGTTCTGGAAATTCCGGGTTCGCCATGATTATTGTTGAGTTGTCATCGGTTTATTCTTAGTATTTGTAGCGCGGTTTTTTTATAAAAATATAAGAAGGTTTTCAAAAAATAGACAAATGACGAATTCAATCCGTAAGGTGGTATTTACACGCCGCTGCGTGCTGCTTTATTTTGCCGTGGCACAACCGCTGTCCAAATAGAGCTTGGCGATTTCCCAGGTCATATTATAAGAATCGTAGTCACGGTTTAACATCACGATAACGCCGAGCTGTTGATCGAGAAAGCGGGTGTAATAGCTGATAAAACCAAGCCACGAGCCTTCGTGATAAGCGTAACGTCTGCCGTCTTCTGAACCGACATACCAGCCGAAACCGTAGTCTGTGCGCTCGCCGTCGTTTAAAACGGCCGGACGATAGGCTTCTGTCAAGGTGGTGGGGCTGACCAGCGCATCGGTATGCAAAGCTGCGTCGTAAAGCGCCAGGTCTTCTACGGTGGTATACACGGAGCCAGAACCCACCATACCATCCAGCGCATCCGGCTCGTAAGCGACAGCACGCCGGTTTTCACGGAAATAGCTGGCGGAAACGGCTGGGTCTTTGAGGCGTTGCGGATTGGGTAAGGAGAAGGTGTTCGCCATACCCACCCGCTCAAAAATGTGTTGTTGCATAAACGCGGGAAAGGCTTGCCCGGACACGCGCTCGACCAAGCTGCCCAGCATATCGTAGCCGGTGTTGCTGTAGCTGAATTGGCTGCCGGGCTTGAATTGTAGGCGGCCCTCGGTCGCCAGCAGGCTCAGGGCGTCGTGGTTGTTGGGTTGTGGATTGAGCGCCGTGAGCTGGCTCCACAAAGGGTCATCGTAATAATCCGGGACGCCCGAGGTGTGTTGCAGTAAGCGCCGAATCGTGACTTGTTTACCGAAGCGGGCTAATTCGGGCAGGTGTTTTCCTATCGGATCGTCGTAAGCCAATTTTCCCGCTTCAGCCAGCTTCATGACAGCCAGAGCGGTGAATTGTTTACCGGCTGAAGCCAGATGAAACAGGCTGTGCGGGGTCAGGGGTTGGTTCTTTTTAACATCGGCCAAGCCGTAAGCGGCTTTATAGAGGATGCGGGCATGTTGCATCACCGCGACGGCACCGCCCGGTGTGTTGTTTTTAATCGGCAAAGCAGCAAATAGCTGGTCAACCTGTCGTGCTGCTTCCACGCAGCTTGCCAGGTTTATTTCGCTGGCGCGAGCGGATGGCAGATAGAACAGCACCGTCAGGATTAACACCGCACAGCGGCTGCATTGATGGGAAATCCTGGTAAATCGCATGTTCGTCGTCCTTCTGAGGGGTAAATTGCTGGCGACACCGCCAGAAGCCGTGTTATGGAGGATTGCACCAGCACACCGCAAGCAAAATCCACGGGAGATACAAGCAGGCGCAAAACCGCAAGAATCAGCCAGGCAGTTAAGTAGGCGCTTCAGTTTTTGTCTTTTTGGGCGTCCAAGGGGTCGGATAGGCCGCCTTGTACCACGCCTTTGAACCATTTGGGCAGGGCTTTGCTGGGGTGTTGGTGGGATTTGACTTCTTCTTCGCACACTTCCAGCAATTCTTTGAGTTGATTCACTAAATGCTGATTGCCGGTGATGTGCGGATTTTCTAGCATGGCGCGTAGGTGATAGGCGACTTTGCGGCGGTCGGTTTGGTTGAACTCAAGCAGTAGCGCAAACACCACCAGTTGCGAGGCGGCCAGGGCATTGAGGCGATGATTGAGGGTTTGGATAGACTGGTTTTGCAACTCGATGACTTTCAGTAAATTGCCATGCTGTGCGGCCATTTTTGTCACAAATTCATGTATATCCACGGTTTCACCTATCCCAGGTATTGATCGCCAGCGGCCCCGAGGCACTGCACACGGGGTGCAGCAGCCGGTTGCCCGTTATGGGCTGGTTTTCATTCTACGCCATGCCACGGAAAATGCAGTCTTTTTTCAAGGCGAGGGCGGCGGTGAACAGTCTATCTCTGCTGTGACTTCGGGCGGGGGCAGGGCTTCGCGGTGCATCAGGATGGCGAGCAGGGAGGCGATGCGGCTACGCATTTCACGGCGGTCGAGAATCAAGTCGATAGCGCCATGTTCGAGCAAAAATTCACTGCGCTGAAAGCCATCTGGCAGGGTTTCGCGCACGGTTTGTTCGATCACCCGAGGGCCGGCAAAGCCGATGAGGGCATTGGGTTCGGCGATGTTGATATCACCGAGCATGGCAAAGCTTGCGGACACGCCGCCCATCGTGGGATCGGTCAACACCGAGATGAAGGGCAAGCCTTTGGCTTGTAGGCGGGTCAGTACCGCGCTGGTTTTCGCCATTTGCATCAGTGAGAACAGCGCTTCTTGCATCCGCGCTCCGCCGCTGGCGGAAAAACACACCAGCGGGCAGTGGTTTTCCATCGCGGTGTTGGCAGCGCGCACGAATTTTTCGCCGACCACGGTGCCCATAGAACCGCCCATGAAGCCAAATTCAAAACTGACCGCGACCAGCGACACGCCACACACGCGCCCTTTCATCACCAGCAGTGCGTCTTGTTCGCCAGTGTCTTTTTGCGCTTGTAGCAGGCGATCTTTGTATCTTTTGCTGTCCTTGAATTTCAGGCGATCCACCGGGGCTAAGCTGGCAAACAGTTCTTCATAGCTGTTTGCATCAAAAAAATGTTCCAAACGCCAGCGTGCGCCAATCCGCAGGTGGTGGCAGCATTTTGGGCACACATGCAGATTGCGTTCTAATTCAGCGCGATACAGCACGGCTTGGCAAATGGGGCATTTGCTCCAAATGCCTTCTGGCACGGTGCGCCGACTTTTCGCATCGGTGCGGATGCGTGCCGGCAGTAGTTTTTCAAACCAACTCATACGTTTCTATACCCCTAAACCCGGTTATCCATGCCCTGGCGAATCTCGCGCAACAGGGCGGGTAACACCGTCAATGCCGCTGCGGGGTCGGTCAAGGTTTCCAGTTGCTGCACCAGTGCGCTCCCCACGATCACCGCATCTGCCACACCGGCCACTTGGGCGGCTGTGTGGGCGTTTTTAATCCCGAAACCGACGCCGATAGGCAGTGTCGTGTGGGTGCGAATAGTCGCCAGTTTATCGGCCACGACGCTGACATCCAGGGCCGCGCTACCGGTGACGCCTTTGACCGACACATAGTAGACAAAGCCGCCAGCTTCTCGACAAATGCGGGCGATGCGGGCCTCGCTGGTGGTGGGCGACAGCAGAAAAATTGGGTCGATCTGGTGGGCGTGCAGCATTTTCAGGAAATCAGTCGCTTCTTCAGGCGGTAAATCGACAGTCAACACGCCGTCGATACCCGCCGCTTGTCCCGTCGTGGCGAAGGTCTGATAACCCAGGATTTCAATCGGATTGAGATAGCCCATCAACACCACCGGGGTGCGATCATCGTCGCGGCGAAAGTCACGCACCATCTCCAGCACGTCGCGCAAACGCACGCCGTGGGCCAGGGCGCGTTCACTGGCGCGTTGGATCACCGGGCCGTCGGCCATCGGGTCGGAAAAGGGTACGCCCAGTTCCAGAATATCCGCGCCAGCGGCCACCAAGGCGTGCATCAGTGGTACGGTGAGCGCAGGGCTAGGATCGCCTGCGGTGATGAAAGGAATCAATGCCTTGCGCTGGGTGGCGCGCAACTGTGCAAAACAACTGGCAATCCGGCTCATAGGGTGAGTCCCTCTAAAGTAGCCACGGTGTGGATGTCTTTGTCGCCGCGCCCGGACAGGTTGGCGATGATGATCTGGTCGGGGCGCAGGGTCGGGGCTAATTTCTGGCAATAAGCCAGCGCGTGGCTGCTTTCCAGCGCGGGAATAATGCCTTCTAAACGGGTAAGGGTGTGAAACGCGCTCAGTGCTTCTTGATCGGTGATCGCCACATACTGCGCCCGTCCAGTGTCTTTGAGCCAAGCGTGTTCGGGGCCGACACCCGGATAATCTAAACCAGCAGAAATCGAATGGGTTTCAATAATTTGCCCATCCGCATCTTCCATCAAATAGGTGCGATTGCCGTGTAGCACCCCCGGTTTGCCCGCGCACAAGGGGGCAGCGTGCCGCCCGCTGTCCAGTCCATCGCCAGCGGCTTCGACCCCATAGATGGCAACGCCTTGATCTGCCAAAAAGGGATAAAACAGCCCGATGGCATTGGAACCACCGCCCACACAGGCGACCAGGGCGTCTGGCAGGCGTCCGGTCTGGGCATGAATTTGTTGGCGGGCTTCACGACCGATCACGGTTTGAAAATCGCGCACCATCATCGGGTAAGGATGTGGCCCGGCCACTGTGCCGATGATATAAAAGGTGTCGTCTATGTGCGTGACCCAATCGCGCATGGCTTCATTGAGCGCGTCTTTGAGGGTTTTGGAACCCGAAGTCACCGGGCGCACTTCAGCCCCCAGCAAGCGCATCCGATAGACGTTGATGGCTTGACGCTGGATGTCTTCGGCACCCATGTACACCACGCAGTCCATGCCAAACCGCGCCGCGACGGTGGCGGTGGCGACGCCGTGTTGACCTGCGCCGGTTTCGGCAATGATCCGCCGTTTACCCATGCGTTGTGCCAACAGCGCTTGCCCCACCGTGTTATTGATCTTGTGGGCACCGGTGTGGTTTAAGTCCTCGCGCTTGAGATAAATCTGCGCGCCGCCCAATTGTTGCGACCAACGTCTAGCGTGGTAGAGTGGCGAAGGCCGACCCACAAAATGGTGGAGATCATTATTCAGTTCTGCCAAAAACGTGGCATCGTTGCGGTAGCGTTCATAAGCCAGCCGCAATTCTTCCAACGGCCCCATCAGGGTTTCTGCCACAAACATGCCGCCATAACGGCCAAAATGCCCGCGTTCGTCCGGCAGATGATAGGTTTCAGTCGGGATATGATTAGTCAACACGCTCAGTGACCTCATGGTTTTTTAGAGAGACGAAAGCGCAGGTTTCGTCCAGAATTCGATGTGACAGGCTAGGGTCTTTGCCACAGTCCCGTGTGGTTTTCGCGCCGCTGAAGTCAGTGACAACGGCTGGCGCGGGCTATCCAGTGACCCGTGCGGCCTGAATAAACGCCGCCATCTTGGCGGGGTCTTTGACGCCCTTGCTCGCTTCCACGCCGCCGCTCACGTCTACCGCATAGGGCTGCACGGTTGCGATTGCCTCGGCCACGTTGTCGGCAGTCAAGCCGCCAGCCAGCACTAAGGGTTTACTTACCCCGTGTGGAATCTGTTGCCAGTCAAACACCAGCCCTGTGCCACCCTTGACGCCGGGGACATAGGTATCCAGCAATAAGCCCTGCGCCGTGGCATAAGCGCTGGCCGCCTGATGTAAGTCGAGCGTGGGGCGCATCCGCAGGGCTTTCAGGTAGGGGCGTTGAAAAGCGGCACAATAGGCCGGGGATTCTTCACCATGAAATTGCAGCAAGGCCAACGGCACGGCGGCCAGCACCTCCTGCACCTGGGCGGCGGGCGCATCGACAAACAGCCCAACTGGAGTCACGAAAGGCGGCAAGGCAGCCACAATCGCCTGGGCTTGGCTCACGGTCACCGCACGCGGACTGGCCGCGTAAAACACCAAACCCAACGCATCCGCGCCCAGTGCGACGGCGGTCAGCGCGTCAGCAAGGCGGGTGATGCCACAGATTTTAATGCGTACTCTCGGTTTCATCGGAACATCTTGCTGGTTTGAAACCTTCCCCTTCAGGGCGGGGAGCCATCCGCCAGCCTCTCTCTGTTGGCGGATTTTCGCCTGGCAGAGGAGGTCGGGCGTGGATTGAAACATAAAACCTGGTATTTATCTTGCCTTATCTAGGGCTAAACTCTGCCGTGCCCTGGCCGCTCAACGGCCTACAATGGCCGCTGAGTATATCATAGCCACACCGGGGGCAGCGTAGAAATGTCACTTAGAAGCCTTCCTGCGGTTTATCGCAGACTCCCCTTCTTCAGCACCTTGTTGCTGAGTCTACTGGGTTGTAGTAGCGCCAATTTATTACCCAGCACCACCACCACCACCGAATCGCCCTGGCAGAGCTTCAGCGAGGCTAAAGCCAGTTTTGATCGGATTATTCCTGGCAAAACCCGCGTTGTGGATTTGAAACAATTAGGTTTTGATCCCTTTACCACGCCGAATATCAAGCAAATCACTTATCTGGAAATTATCCAGCAATTTATGCCTAATCAGTCGATTAGCCTCAAAGATTTGGATGCGGCTTTACAAGGCTGTATTCAAGCGCGTAAAGCCTGTTATGGTTATGAAATCCGACCCGCTTTGGAAGAAGAGCAACGTTATGGGAATGTGGCACTGGATATTTTGAATTTTCGGCGTCAAAAACGCATCACCGGTTGGAAATTCACCGCTTTGTTGGTACTCAACGAGGACGCAGTGATTTATAAACTGTGGAGCGGCGAACCGCATATTCTGATGCAAGAAGACAAACGTAATCCCTTAGGGCCGTTTCAGAATGTCGGGAATATATTGAGTTTTGATTTGAATAAGTGAACGTCAAAAGCCCACAGCGATCTTATTTAATCGTGGGTGGGCCTAGATGGGTGACATTTTTTAGACGTTGTAATAAGGTATCCCAAGCCACTTCCTGGTTATAACCAATCACATCAATACGCGGCAGTCCGCCGCCTTTCACCAAATAATAGCCTCGGCTGGCGGGTTCTACACCGCGCATTTGGCAGACGCCATTGCGCAATAAACAGCCCCAGCCTAACTGTTTGTAGCTAAAAGACTCAAACAAGCCCACCACGCTTCTTGATAACAGGCTGGTTACATCCGAACCGCCCAGGCTGGAGAGGTTTTTCACGGCTTTTTGGCTGATGCTGTGCGGGCCTTCGTCGTCTGCGGGGGTGCCCAGATAGGCATCGAAAGACACTGGCTGCCAGTTATGCAAACGCAGTTTGCGCACATAGCCAGAAATCCGCCCGACGATTTCACCAAATGAGAAAAATTGCGTCAGGGTTTTAAGATCGAGGTTTTTCACATCGACGGTGGCATTTAGAATCGGCAAACTGCCCAGCGGATCATCCAGCGATAACTGGTAAATCACAATATCGCCATCAAAAATGCGCATCTGGATCGCACCCTGCACCTCTAGGCGTTTATCGCTGTAGCGAATAGTGGGAATCACCCCGGCCAGCGACCCGCCTAAGCGTGGCCAGCCAAAAGCGCTGCTGAGTGCTTCCATCGAAATTGGTTGAAAATCGGCGGCCAGGGTAAACACCGGTGCTTGGCTACCGATGGCGCTGGCTTCCAGTTGTTTGAATTGGATCGCGCCGTCTAATAAAGGCAAGCGGAAGGGTTGTAATAATTTGCCGCCGTCGTTTTGAAACTGGGCGTCGATTTGTCCGGCTGGAAACTGAAATTGCCCGTTTGCCAGTTGCAAACTGTGCCAACGCAAACGGCTGGCGGGCACAGTCGCGTTAGATTTTGCTTGCCAATACAGGTCTGCATTCAGATCGTGCAGCGCAAAACGGTGTGCCGGGTCTTGGAGATTCACCGCTGACAGGGCCAGCGAGAGCTGTTGTTTGCCAGTTTTTTGCCAGTTTAACTGGGCGTTGGCCGTTCCACTGAGCTGTAGCTTGGGATAACCCAGGTCTTCCAGCCAAGTGCGCAAATAGCTTTGATAGAACGAGGCCAAATTGAAGCGCGGCACCGTCAGGGTCAAATTTTGTAGGTCAGTGGTTTTGCCAAGCTGGAGCGTGGCTTGGGCTTGCCAAGCCAGCCCCTCGGCATGACGGAAATCACACTGTTTAATTGCCAGGGTGTGGGCTTGGCTATCCCAGTCGAGTTGGTAGGCCAGCGTCACTGGGCCTTTTTCCAAGGGAATATACAGCGGGTCGAAAAACAGTTCGCCGCTGTTGAGCTTAAGCTGTCCAGAGGCTTGCCAGCGTGTCTGGCTGGGCTGAGTCAGCTTGAGCGCCACTTCCACTGCCAATTTCTCGCCCACCCAAGTGCCAGTCGGATTGCTGAGTTTGAAATCACGGCTGCTGAGTGTCGCCTGGAGTTGCTGTAACAAGCTGTCGCCATTGGCTTTTAGCGTAAAATCCAGCGCACTGGGTAGGGCATAAGCGGATTTGAGACCGGCTATCGGTTTGAGATCGGCCAGCAAGCGATCCGGGATGAGACCCTTGCCCAGGGCGGTGATTTGCCAACGGTTCGCCTGTCCCTGCCAATCGAGCGTGACGGCCAGTTGACCGCCACCCAAGCCCAGTTTGTCTACATTCAACTGCAACCGGGCGGTGGTTTTGTCGTAGTGTAAGTTCAGCGTAGCCGCTTGGCGCAATAAACCGGCGATCTGCACACTGCCGCGCTCGCAGCGCAACTGCTGCTGATCTTCTTGCAGTTGCGGGCAATGCAGTTCGAGATTTTGTAAAGGCTGCGCCAAACCCGGCAAAGTCAAACTTTTGAGATGCAGGTGCAGGCTGGCTTGGGTTGCGGTACTGGGTTGGCTGCGCAGTTGTAGTTGCTCAGCCGCCCACCCTGGGCCGCTGAGCCGCTCCAAGGTCAAGGTCAGTTGTTCTAGCGCAAACACCGGAGTGCTGCTCAGCAGCAGACAGCAGAATCCGGCGAGATGGCAGGACTTAGGGCAGCGCCGCACTATTGGAAACCTTGCGGTACTGTAACAACGCACCGTCTGGTTCCCGTAACGACAGCAAGCCATCCGTCAGAGTCACGCTCTGATACGCATGAATCACCTTGCCTTCACTGTTGGTGACCGTGAGCTCATCGCGTTGCAATTGCCATTGGCCGGCTTCAAATGGCAATTTTTCGAGGCTGGCATAGTAGTGATGAATCCCACCTTCAATGCCAAAGCGTAGTTCCAACACCGACTCACCGCCCTGTCCTTGCCAAGTGCCAACTAAGGCCGAGGCGACTAGCACGCCTGGGCCAGCGGCAAGCGTAGTGTAGCCGGCCTGCAAAGTGCCCAAACGGGCTTCGGTGTGTGCGGCCAAGCAAGTATCCGGTGCAACACCATAAGCACTCTGGGCGGCACAGTCTGCGTCACGAAACGGCAGCCACAGACGCTGTGCCTGGCGTAACCGGGCACTGCTGGCTTGGTCGAGACCCGCGATAATTTGCTTATATTGGCGGTTTAACGCCGCATCAGCAGTCGCTTGGTTGCCTTGGCTGCGGATGCTGGGTGGCCTGTCTTGATAAGCGGCTTTCAAGGTCGCGGTGCGGGCGTCGGTAAGCTTGGTTAGGCAAGCGCTGCGACCGCTGTTTTGCAAGGCAGCGCTTTGCTGGGCGGCCCAAGCGTCGCAATCGGCGTCACGGAAGGTTAGCCAAGCCCGCTGTGCGGCTACTAATTGGGTCTTGAAGGGTGCGGGCAGATTGGTGGTGACTGCCTTATAGATTTGATTCAGCGCTTGATCGGCGGCTTGGTATTGTTGCTGCCGACAGGCATCTAGCCGAGTTTGGCCGTCCAAAGTCGGGCCGCAGGGATCGATACCGGGTGGGATAGGTTCTTGGGCGTAGCTGAACTGCGGACTGTGGCTAAGGACGACGACCGCCAGTAACCGGGCAGATTGCGACATGATTCGGTGCATAAACAAGCTCTTTGCCTCTCAAAACAGTGGGGTTAAGCGCACTCTACCACCATCGGTCTGCCTGGAACAATCTCTCGTCATCCGCTGAGCCAAGGCCATGTCCGGCCTGGTTGCAACAAGCCGGGCAAGCGGGGTAGATAAGTTCAGGCGGCTTGTACGGGAATGGCGTTGCGGGTACCGAGCATTTCGTTGCGTTCGTTCAGATAAACCAGCAGCGGGGTGTGCTGGGCGATTTCTTGCTGTTCCAGCATGACATAGGTGCAGATAATGATGCGATCACCGGGGCGGGCTTTATGGGCTGCCGCACCGTTGATGGAAATAATCCGGGAACCGGCTTCCGCCCGGATCGCATAGGTACTGAACCGTTCGCCATTGGTGATGTTGTAAATATGCAGTTGTTCATAGGTGTGAATGCCTGCGGCTTCCAGAAGTTCTGCGTCAATCGCGCAGGAACCCTCATATTCCAGTTCTGCATGCGTAACGCAGGCACGGTGAAGTTTGGACTTTAACAAAGTGCATTGCATAACACAGGCTTCCTCACAGGGGGTTAATGAGAACTAATTATGAGATATTTATGCTTTTGCTGCAATGCGGCAAAAGGGCTGAGGTGTGGATAATGGGAGGTTTACCAGAGGGGGTTGCAATCCGTCAGTCACCGCGTCCGCACTGAGTAACGCGCTAAGCCTCTTTCCCGTGGGTCAATGGTAAACCTGCCCAATTAGACTGCATCACGCAAGAGTATGGCAGCGACACTTAAAATAGCAAAGAATGCGTAAGACGGGAAACAGGTCTTTTGCGGTGGGTGATCCGCTGCTAGGCCAAAAGCCTTAAAGGCCAGCGTTTTGGCCGACTGACCGAGGGCTTGGCTCTGTCACAGTGCTGTCATAATCCGCCGATACACTGCCCGCATGAACAACGACACCCCCCTCCAAAACATCAACATTTTACCGCCTCTCGACGCCCCCGAAACGATTCGCCGCCGTAAATGGCGGATGTTTAAGGACGGCACGGCCAGTTATGGCATGACGATTGGCGGTATTAGCGTCATTATCGCGATTCTGTTGATCTTTTTCTACCTACTCTATGTGGTCTTCCCGTTACTACTGCCCGCCAGTGGTCACGCTTTGACGACGGTGGCTGTGCCAGCCTCGGCCAGCGGACACACGGTTTATCTGGATTTAGTCACGCCAGCGGGAAAGGATACGCGCTTTACCGAGCAAGGCCAAGTGGTGTTTTTCCGCGTACAAGACGGTCAAATCCTAGAAAACAAGCGCCTATCCTTTCCCGCTGGCGTGACTGTCACCAGTTTTGCGGTGGCTGAACCAGATTTGGGCATTGTGGTCTACGGTTTTAGCAACGGCACTGCTTTGATGGCACAGCGCGCTTACCAAGTCAGCTATCCCAATGATGTGCGCACGGTGGAAGCTATTGTCAAGTATCCGTTGGGCGAACAGCCTTTGGTGGTGGATGAAGTGGGCAAAGCGCTGTTGCAACTGGCAGTGCAACGTGAAGCAGAAGCCACCACGCTGGTTGCCGTGACTGGCGATGGGCGTCTGGTGGTAAGCGGCTACATCGAAGCCGAGTCGATGTTGGGCAGCGACGGCACACTGGAACACACGGTGGGTCAAGTGATGCTGGCTCAGGCCGAAACAATCACTCATTTAGTGCTGGACAAGAGGCAGGAAAATTTATACCTCGCAGATAACCAGGGCCGGGTCAGCCAATATGACGTGCGCAACAAAGCTAAGCCCACTTTAATACAAACGGCGTCGGTTTTTGAAAACGCAGAAATCACTGCGATGCAGATGTTAGCTGGTGGGATTTCTTTGTTAGTCGGCAGTTCCGATGGACGCATCAGCCAATGGTTTCCGGTACGGGATGCACAGAATGTGTCGCGCTTGACGCGCATTCGCGACTTTGCCGAACAACAGGCCGCAATCATTGAGATTTCTCCAGAACAGCGCCGCAAAGGTTTTATTGCTGCTGATGCGAATGGTTATATTGGACTCTATCACAGCACCGCCCACCGCACTTTACTGGTCAAACAGGTGAGTGCTGCGCCGCTGACGCGGGTAGCGATTTCTCCGCGTGCCGACCGCTTTATTGCCGAAGACAAACAAGGACAAATCCACACTTGGGCAGTAGAAAACGACCATCCAGAAGTGTCTTTTTCATCCTTGTGGGGGAAAGTCTGGTACGAAAATTATCCCGAGCCGGATTACACCTGGCAGTCCTCGTCGGCCAGCAATGATTTTGAACCCAAATTCAGCCTCACTCCGCTGAGCTTTGGCACCCTCAAAGCCGCCTTTTACGCCATGCTGCTGGGCGTGCCCCTGGCGGTGTTCGGGGCGATTTACACCGCGTATTTCATGTCTCCCACGCTGCGTCGGTTCGTCAAGCCAGGGATAGAAATCATGGAAGCGCTGCCGACCGTGATTTTAGGATTCCTGGCGGGTTTATGGATGGCTCCTGCTTTTGAAAAAAATCTGCCTGGGGTGTTCTCGCTGTTTATTCTGGTGCCCGCTGGGGTGCTGTTGTTTGCCTGGATTTGGCATAAGCTGCCGAAAAAATACACGCTCTGGTTGCCCGAAGGCTGGGGGGCGGCGTTACTGATTCCAGTGGTGATCGGCTTGGTTTGGCTGTCTTTTGCGATGAGTTACACGTTAGAGCAAACCCTGTTTGACGGTGATATGCGCCACTGGCTCAACAGCATAGGCATCACTTTTGACCAGCGTAACTCCCTGGTGGTGGGATTTGCGATGGGATTTGCGGTGATTCCCATGGTCTTTTCTATCACTGAAGACGCCATGTTCAGCGTGCCTAAACACCTCACCACGGGTTCGCTGGCACTCGGTGCCACGCCCTGGCAGACCATGACCCGAGTAGTGATTCTCACCGCCAGTCCAGGAATTTTTTCTGCCGTCATGATTGGCATGGGGCGCGCCGTGGGCGAAACCATGATCGTACTCATGGCCACTGGCAATACGCCGATTATGAACTTCAATATTTTTGAGGGCTTGCGTACCTTGTCCGCCAATATCGCGGTAGAAATGCCGGAAGCTGAGGTACTCAGCACCCATTACCGGGTCTTGTTTTTGGCAGCACTGGTCTTGTTCCTGTTCACGTTCCTCGTCAATACCGTTGCTGAAGTTGTCCGTCACCGCTTGCGTAAGCGCTACGGTTCACTGTAAGACGGCGTGTGCCGTTCCCACAACAAACAGGTCGAAGTTATGAAAAATTGGTTTAAGAGTGGCGATCCGTGGATTTGGTTGACCGCTTCCACCGTCAGCATTAGCATGATTATGACCTTCGGTTTACTGCTGTTAATTGCAACACGCGGCATGGGCTATTTCTGGCCATCCAACATCGCTGAAATGCAGTACCAAGAACCAGGCGGTGCCCAGGTCAAGTTGATCGGTGAAATTTACGACGAAGAAGAAGTGCCACTTACCCGTTTGGACAAAGCCGCCCAGGCATTAGTCGAACCGGGTCAAATCGCAGTCACTCGCTATTTGCTGAAAACCGGCAATCGCGAACTCTACGGTTTAGATTTTCGCTGGATTATCGGCCCAGGCATTAAAGAGCAGCGTTATCCAGAAGAGTTGTTGGCTGTAGAGCGCCGTGAATGGGGTAATTTTTACGGTTATTTAGTAGCGGTTAAAGAAAACGGCCAGATTGTGGCGCAAGCAGATGCGGCTGGTTGGGAAAAAACCCAAGCTTTGCTGACACGCGCTGAACAACTGCACAACCGTATCACAGACATCGAAAAACACGAGATGGGAGCGATTAACTACGCCCTGGAACAATTGCGTCTGCGTGAAAGAAAGCTGGCCCTCAAGGGGGATACCGACCCGACTAAACACGCGGACATTGCCAAGCAGCGCGCTGATTATGCGACCCAAGCGGAAGTCTTAAAAACCCAATTGGCTGACTTATATCAGCAAATTAACCGCGACAGCATTCGTCTCACGGAAATGACGGGCAAAGAAGTGGATATTCCGCTTGCCAACATCGTGCATATCAATCGGCCTAATAGCTTCTCTCTGTTCAGAAAAGTAGGCTTTTATATGGCGAAAATCTGGGAATTCGTCAGCACCGACCCGCGTGAAGCCAATACCGAAGGCGGTATTTTCCCAGCGATTTTCGGCACCGTGCTGATGGTGTTCGTGATGTCGATCATCGTCACGCCTTTTGGAGTGGTGGCCGCCGTGTATCTGCGTGAATATGCCAAGCAAGGCTTTTTGACCCGCACCATCCGCATCGCGGTGAATAATCTGGCCGGGGTGCCCGCGATTGTGTATGGCGTGTTTGGCCTGGGCTTTTTCGTCTACTTCATGGGCGGCAGCATCGACCGGATTTTCTACCCAGAAGCAGCGCCTGCGCCGGTGTTTGGCACCCCAGGTTTATTATGGGCTTCGCTGACCTTAGCCTTACTGACCGTGCCGGTGGTAATTGTGGCGACTGAAGAAGGCTTATCGCGGATTCCCAGCGCGATCCGGGAAGGCAGTTTGGCACTGGGCGCGACCAAAGCCGAAACCCTCTGGCGCACCGTGATGCCGATGGCCAGTCCAGCGATGATGACTGGATTAATTCTCGCAATTGCCCGGGCGGCGGGCGAAGTGGCCCCGCTGATGTTGGTGGGGGTGGTCAAACTGGCCCCTTCACTGCCCCTGGACGGCAACTCGCCTTTTTTGCATCTGGATCGCAAATTCATGCATCTTGGCTTTCATATTTACGACGTGGGCTTTCAAAGTCCAAACGTTGAAGCGGCCCGACCTCTGGTTTATGCCACCTCCTTTTTATTGGTATTAGTGATTGTTATCTTAAACCTCACTGCTATTTGGATTCGTAATCGCTTGCGTGAGAAATACAAGTCTTTGGAAAGTGTATAATCAGCTCAAACTGGCCGAGCGCCGCTCAGGGCGCTTGAGCCGATTCTCTCTAAGCCAAGCAGCAATTGAGAGAATGACTGTAACACAGCCATGATTATTTGGAAGATAAAACAACATGAACGACAGTGCAGGAATCACCACGATGAGCAAGAATACGATGCCCACTCACGGGTTTGATATTGCCTCCTTAGGCCGTGGAGAACCCACCCATTTTATCGAAGATGAAACCGTTTGCCTGGAAGTAAAAAACTTCAATTTGTTTTATGGCAAAAAGCAAGCGCTCTTTGATGTGAATATGCAAATCCCAGAACACCGGGTCACTGCTTTTATCGGCCCCAGTGGTTGTGGCAAATCCACCTTGTTGCGTTGTTTTAACCGCATGAATGATTTGGTGGACGGGGTGACTACCCAAGGTCATATTTTACTCAAAGGCCAAGATATACACCGCAGCAGTTTGAATGTAGCCGATTTACGACGCACCGTTGGCATGGTGTTTCAAAAACCCAATCCTTTCCCAAAATCCATTTATGAAAATGTTGCCTATGGCCTGCGGATTCAAGGCATCAACAGCCGCAAATTGCTGGATGAAGTGGTCGAGCGTTCTTTGAAAGGTTCTGCTTTGTGGGATGAAGTCAAAGATCGCCTGAATGACAATGCCTTGGGACTGTCCGGTGGACAACAACAACGTTTGGTGATTGCACGCGCCATTGCTATCGAACCACAAGTGTTATTACTGGATGAGCCTGCTTCTGCATTAGACCCGATTTCTACTTTGAAAATCGAAGAACTGATTAATGAACTAAAAACCCAATACACGATTGTGATTGTCACCCACAACATGCAGCAGGCAGCGCGGGTTTCTGACTACACGGCATTTATGTATTTGGGTAAATTAATCGAATTAGACAGCACCGACACCCTGTTTACCAACCCACACCAAAAACAAACCGAAGATTACATCACCGGACGTTATGGTTAATTGAATTGACTATCACCCGGATAGCCTGTAGGAATCATGCGATGCAGCATCAAATATTTTCAGACATCCCAGACAATGCAAAATTGGCTGGACATATTTCTAACCGCTTTAATACCCAGTTACAAACACTGCGGCAAGGCGTGCTGGAAATGGGCGGCTTAGTTGAAGAACAGCTTAATGATGTGATTCAGGCATTGCTGAGCAGCGATCTGGGTTTGGCACAGCAGATTATTCGCCGCGACCATGACGTGAATGCCTACGAAACCAGACTGGACGAAGACTGTGTGAACATTCTGGCGCGCCAACATCCCACCGCAGGCGATTTGCGTTTTGTGAAATCCGTGATTAAAACCATCACCGATTTAGAACGCATCGGCGATGAAGCTAAAGGTATCGCCGAACAGGTCATCGAGCTGAATCGTTTTTCTACGAATTATACCCAGTATTTGATGGAATTAGAACATTTAGGCAATCGGGTACAAAATGTGCTGCATCAATCCTTAGATGCGTTTGCGCGTTTAGATGTCGAAGCGGCTGGAGAAATTATTCGTTTGTGTAATTTTGCCAACGATGAACAATATCAAAATTTGTCCCGACATTTGATCACTTTTATGATGCAAGATGCCCACACTATCCCGCACGTTTTAGAAGTCATGTGGGCAGCCCGTGCCTTAGAAAGAATGGGCCACCGGGGGCGTAATATTTGTCACTATGTGCGCTATTGCGTCAATGGGGAAATCACCAATACTGACCACCTGTTTGCCTGATGTTATTGGCGAACACTGACCTGGCTTACTGGATAATTTGTGACGAATTATTGGTAGCCCCTGCTTGATTGATTTGGGAGCATAAGCACAATGGACGAAAGCCTGGAAATCAGACACACCCATATTTCCCGCCAGTTCAATGCTGAACTGCAAACCATCCACACCCAAGTATTAGAAATGGGCGGCTTGGTACAACAGCAATTAGCCGACGCCCTCGCCGCTTTACTGAGCAATGATGGTGAAATCGCGGATCGGGTGATTCTAACCGACCACAAAGTCAACGCGATGGAAGTTGCGATTGACGAAACCTGCACCCACATCCTCGCCCGTCGCCAACCCGCCGCAGGCGACTTACGCATGGTGATTGCGGTGATTAAAACCATCACCGATCTAGAACGCATTGGCGATGAAGCCGAGCGGGTTGCGCGCATGGCGGGCCACAAAGCCAGCGCTCAGCCACATCACGCCAGAACCTATGTCGGCGTTGGCATTGAACACATGGGCGTACTGGTGCAGCAAATGTTGGAACGCGCCCTGGATGCTTTTGCCCGGATGGACGTAGAAACCGCCTTGGCGGTAGCTCATGAAGACGAAAAAGTGGATCGCGAATACGACAGCATCATCCGCCAACTCATCACCTACATGATGGAAGACCCGCGCTCCATCCCCAGCGCACTCGACATCATGTGGTCAGCCCGCGCCCTAGAACGCATCGGAGATCGCTCGCGCAATATTTGCGAGTATGTGGTGTACTTCGTAAAGGGCAAAGACATTCGCCATGTCAGCCTAGACAAAGCCAAAGCAGAAGTCGGCTTGTTGGGCTAAACAGCCGTTTTTCCTCCTTTAAAAACCGGTCAGGTTTGCGCAACCTGACCGGTTTTTTGTCATTACCTGATTTCTTCTTAGAAATTCATCGGCTAATTCTAACGTAGGAGCGCCTTGCAGGCGCGATTGTCGCGCCTGCAAGGCGCTCCTACAGTTATCCAGATTCCGAGAAAGCGGCTTATGATGGATATTTCTGTCTTTTGTCTGGTGATGCGCCAGTTTTTCCTGTAATAGCAAGAGGTGTGTTGCCATCAATCGGCGTCACAAAGTCGTCCCGCATGTGGAATGCAGCGGATGAACCCGCTTCAACCAGTGCATCTAAGATTTGTAACACGGAGTTTCGCAGTTTTTTGGTTTGTTTCAGTTTTAGCGGTTCACCATAAACATATCGGCGGAGAAGGGATTCAAGGTAGAAAATAGTATTGACGTGGGCCAACATCGCGGTCTTGTTGTCGACAGGCTCAAGGAGGTCTGCGATGATGATGAAACCATTGGGAAGCGACTGCTCTCCGATGTCGTGTAAGAACCGGCTATAGGCATGGAGTGTGGTCGAAGAGGCGGGTAGACGTTTAGCTAATTCATCAATGCGATGTGAGTGGCCTTCCAGACGCTGCCAATGGCGAATATTTTCTTTCCAGCGTATTCCTAGGAAAAGTTTGCTTAATAAATTTTTTCCCTTGCTGTAACGAGAATCCACATTATCTATCCAAGATGTGCTACAAAGGTGGTCAGCAAAGGATTGCCAGATTTCCCAGAACGGGGTACTTCCTTCCGAGTAGTCTTCCGCGATGATAAGTTTTTCAATAAATTCTGCGACTTCAGTGGGATTTTCATTAACTTCACTCAGGATTGGAGCGGACACCATAAGTGCTTTATAACTGTCTAATTTCAATAAAAAACGTGCAACATATCTAAAACATTCGTATTCAAATTCATAATCTCTTTGATTTAGATATATATACGAATAAGTATCATCTTCCTGTACTTGTTCTTCCCTTGTCCGGCATTCAATAAGATATTCAAGAATATTCCTATGAAAAGTATGTGCTAAGCTTAAATCTGGATGATAGGCAAGAATCTGAAGGATAATTCGTAATGTTCGTGTGTCGGCTTGCCAACTTAAGTCAAGCTTTGCAAGCTCGATTTCGGTATGAAGGTTTTCTGTTTCAAACCAGGCACAGACTTCAGGTGCTAACCGCCTGAGTAGGCTTCTGCTATTAAGCCTTTCTTGACGTGATTTGGCTTGCTCAACCCGCTTGTATATGGCAAGTAAATTCGCCTGCTTGGCGATTGCGCCAACGCATTGTATTACAAGGTTTTCCCAGTTCTCTTGTAAATAATAGCCGATGCCTTCGGCAGCAGAACCCACAACTTCCGACACGGGATGGGTAAGTGCTTTGGCAATCGCTTGGCGAAGCTTGGTATCAGGCGATTTAGATGATGTTTGGCTCAGAAGTTTGGGCAATACATAAGCGGCAGCGCGGTTCGGGTACATGAAGCCACATGCTTCTCGCATCATCAGGTTATCAGCATCGCAATCCGACTTAATTTCATTGATCAACTTTGCCACGCACCATTCGCGATCCTCCGTTGACATCTCCTCCCAATGGTCACGCACACACACCGCTGCAATAAATCCAGGGCCGCCATACGCATAAAATGCAGGTTCATCAGGTTCGCTGTCACGTTTTTGGGCTTCAGTCAATTTTGCCTGCCATGCTGTTATATCAATCTTGCTTTCGCCATCGCGCTCCCACGCTGATTTCCCCCATGCCCACAGTCCCATGTCCACCTCATGACGGGTGCGCTCTGGTGCATCTCGGTTGATTAGCTCTTGCACATCTTCTTCGATTTCACCGGGGCCGAAGTAAACGACCTGTTGTTCGATTTCGGTAGGAGGCTTTGACTTAGAATTTGGTGGCGACTCAACGGGGCGGAAGCCACGCATATCCATGCGATGCAAAGCAAGCCGCCATAAGCGGTGTTCTTCGGACTGTTCCTCAAGTAATGGCAAGGTGGCACGGTGCCGGTCTAAAATTTCCCAGACCTGTTCTTGCTGGCCACTGAGTTGTAGTTTAAGTGCCAATTTTTCGAGATCGTCCTGTCGATGAGGAAGTGCGGCAGATTTCTTCCGCTCCTCTTCATAAAATTGGGCATAAACATCATGAGAGGGAAAGCCTGTGAACCTTGAACTACGATTATGGTCTTGTATAAAACGCTCTCGATCTAGTTTGAACAAATCTGGTGAAGTCAACAGAGCAAGCGCTGCTTTGCCACTTTTCTTGGGATAGGCATTGCAAATACTTGCCACCACTGCTGTCACTGCAACATTATTGCTTTCTTGTAATAACCTCAATAGTATAGGTGCTATGTCGAGATTTGTGGATTCACATAATTCCAGTAGCCACGATTCCAAGGCCATCAAAGCACATTGCAGCATATAAGAGCTTACAGATAATCCCCGATAAATTAACCATAGCATGGAGTTTGCCCACTGGACAACTGGATTTTCTCCAGGAATATTAAGAGTTATTTGCCAAGGGAAGTCTAACTTATTCTCGGGCCAAAGCTTTTCTCCATACCATCTACTGCTGTGGTTTAAAAGCTCAATAATATATTTAAGCCCGTTTTTAGGGTGATAACGTAACAATGGTAAAAATGGACCACGAATTGCGGAGGGTGGAAAAAAGTTATTACCTATATGTTCATGAAGCCCGAAAACAGAACCTATTTCCATGCTGTAATGGTAGTCTCTTTCATTTAGAAATTGTTCTTCTGATAAACAAAAAGCAGCGTTTGACAAATTTATAACTTCGTCAGGAAAATCCCTACAAGCGAATGTACTATTTAATCCGAACAATAAAATTTCAGTGAAATCACGAGTTATATTGTCATCCTCATTTTTTGCGTAACAGCGATCCATAAATTTTTTAAATGCTGTTGCATCAGCTCGTGGAATTTTACTAATTATGGTAAGCACCTGCTTGCGAAGCTTATTCATTTCATAATCCTCAAGATGAGGCAGCAAGGCAAAAATAATTTTCCCAGCATCATGAAAACCAGGTAGGTCTGGTTGATTCCACGCAACCAGTTTAGACCAATCCTCAAGCAACCCCACTAAAAGGCCAACTTGAGCGGGAAGTAGTTGTTCTAATCCATCTTTGACGATGTTTAGCACGGCAGGCCATGCCGAGCCTTTGGGTACAAGCAGTTCGGAAGGAACGGATTTTGTGCCGGGAATCCAGTACGGTAGCGCTTTGCACGCAACGCGGAGCAGGTGAATAACCCGGATAAGTAAAGCGCCTTGGTTTGCAAGCAAAGAAGCACGCTGACGAGTCAAAAATTCAGGCGCGTATAAGAATTGCAAGGTCGAGATCAAGGTATCGTCGCGGAAATAGGCGTGAATCGACTGGTCATTGAAACAGGAAAGAATAAATGCATCCGCGCGCTGTGTATCGCATTCCAGCATTTCCCCCAACCATTTCCGATAGGCTCGGCGGATTGCCGGATATCCGCCAATGTCGTTTGCCAGCAGGGTGGCTTCTTCTTCATGACAGAGAAATCGCTCGTTAAGCCATTGCATGATTGCCCAGTCTTCCAATACGTCATGCGCTGGTGCAGCAAGATTGCTTGCTTCCTGAGACAAAACAACCAAGCCGTCCTTGCGCAACGCTTCAAGTGCCCCGGCATCCATATCATTACAAGGCACATGGGGTCTGAGTTCACAAGCTCTGCGTTTGGCGAGTTCCAGGAAAACCTGTTCCCGCCGTCGCGGCATACCGTCGCTGGCGACAGCATCGCGTCGTACAATTTCGGCCCAGTATTTTGCCCTAAAGGTACGTTCATTTGTGGGTGAGGTTTGTGCTTCAGACCAATCCATCTGCGCCGCCATATTAAGCAAATAAGGCGAATGTAAAAGTGCTTTGAGATGATTGTTTGTAAAAATACCTTGTAGAAAAGGCAGCCTTTCCGCAATTTGAGACAACTCAGCATCTGTCAGTGGTGGTACCTCAAGAACACCGTGAGGCAAGCCTATCGGTTCCAGCAAAGAGCTTCGTACCGTCTCCACAGAATAATCGCGGCAGGTCAAAAGGAATTGAATGCTGTTGTCTTGCCTGGCAAGACGCAACAAATCAGAAAAAGCATCGCGTACCGAAGCTTCCAAGAGACGTTCCACGCTTTCCACGAGAATAATTTTTCGACCTTGAGCAGCAAGCAACGCAAGAAGCCGTTCTTTGTTGAGTCCGACTTGTATCTGCTGTAGAACAGCATCGACATGTGGTGTGGCGAATTCTTCAACACGGAAAGCTAAGCAGAAAAATTGTTCATGCAATAATTCAAGCGTTGCTTTGGCAAGCGCAGATTTTCCAAAACCGGCTGGGCCGGTTAAAACGACGACTTTATTGTGGTCGAGACTTTCCAATACGTGGTTAACAAGACTGTCGCGTTTGATGCTTTCAGTATGTCGAATAGTTGTGCTAATGCCGTCTAAGGTTGTTTGACTGTGGGCGAGCAGTGTTCCTAGGAGACTACTGGAAGTCACCGGTTGATGACGGCTGAGCAAGGCTTTAGGTAACTTAGCACGGGTGTAGGTCGTAGCGGTCGGCATTCCCTTACCGACAAGTTCCAGCAATTCTCGCCATGTCGCTTCGGCGCTAGCTATCGGATCGAGTTCCTGGCAACTGTGGGCAAGCAGCGTTTTAACCCACGCTTCGTTTTGCGCGGTAGACGTGTTAAGGTCGAAACTGACAACATGCAACACGCTTAAAAAACGTCTGTAGTCGTCGTTATTCGGTTCGTTACCTTCTAGTTGCTGGATAATCTTCTTGATAGTCTCGGCTTGGGTTAGAGCGGGTGTCGATAGGTAGCCAAACGGAGCGAGTCTGCGTATGAAATCAGCCCCATTTTCCGAAGCTCTGGCACAGTCCAGCAGACTGTTGAATTTATCCAGTAGCGTGTCCGTTCCGCGTAATGTGATAAGCGCCAAACGATCTTTATCTGGATTGAAATTTTGAGTGTTTTTGAAGTCTTTCCAGAAACCCTCAAAAGTTTTTTGACATTCTTCATTTTTACCGATAGTAAAACTGCGTTTAACTTGTGTGACAAGATGACGTTGTTCACCTGTACTTCGTGTACCAATGAGTACAAAATCATCGGTATTCCAATCAAGATGACGAGCCTGAAAGTGAATTTTTTCAAGCTGGCAATCTTTCAAAATTGGGGGGAGGCCACGTACCAGCATCAGTGCGAGAAAGAATGCATTGACGTGCTGCTCGAAAAACGTACCGTCTCCGCCGGTTGCAGTGGGGCTGGGAACTTTGGTTTGATTACTCATGTAGACAATTGTGATAACGGCAGTAATAAGTGGTGTCCGCGCCATTTCAACAAAGCAAGGTATAAGCTTTGCGCAGCATATAACGCTCGCTTTGTTGAAACGAGTTTTCTAGTTTACCCTGTTCGGCTTGGCTCAAGGTGTCGTCACGCTGTTTTTCTAGCCAATGATTGACGCTTACCACGACGCCTCCGTATGGATAAGGCGGTAATGATACCCTTTTTTACGGTGACGTTAGTCCACTGAGGCTGTCATCACACGGCGACAAGCATACAACTCGCTCTCGACATCCCCGACCCTGCCCGCCGCCACAGCAAGCGGAGCCAATAGCAGAGAACATCGTGCTGTTATGCTTGTTTTCACGAACCCCGTTCCGATGTGTCTAAAGAACCCAGGTTATGGACAACAGCTTTGTTTTTATGGTTATTTTTATGCAAACCTCCCACACGACATAGCCCCGCTATGTTCTTGTGGGCTAATCGGGTATGATTAGGGGCATATTTCCACTTTTTTAGAACACGGATTACTTGCCATTGTTGCACTGTGACACAATTGCTGGGATAACCGATAGACCTAGATTTTTAGCCCTGGAGACTCTGTGATGGAACAAGACTTGTCTGGATACTCATCGACCATGCATAGCATAGACAGCCAATTACGGGCTGCCGAGAGCAATTTGCAACAAGACAGCATGAAAGTGCTGGATAACCCAGGCAGCTTGGCGGCTGGCGTGGGTAATGTGGATAAGATTCGCGACATTTTGTTTGGCAACCAAATGCGCGATTATGACAAGCGTTTTAAGCGCTTGGAAGAACGTTTCGCCAAAGATAACATGCATTTGCGTGACGACATGGCGCAGCGTTTGAAAGCTTTAGAAGAATTGCTCAACAGCGAAATAGATAATTTGGGGGAAAAACTCAAAACTGACCGTCAAGAGCGTATTAATGGTCAGCAAGAGTTGTTACAACAGGTCGCTGCGCTGAAAAGCGAACTGAACAACCGAGTGGCTCAATTAGATGAGCAATTTGGACGTGATCTCAAGCAATTACGCCAGCAATTGCACAATAAATTTCAGGAATTGTCTAACCAGTTACGCCAGCAAAACGACGGTTTGGTGGGCATGGTTAAGCAAGAAGTCACGCAATTGCAGGAAGAAAAGGTGAATCGTCGGGATTTGGCGGCTTTTTTTAATGAATTCGCCCTGCGCTTGAATAAAGACACCAGTGCGGAAGACTAGTCGCCGGTTCTGGGCCGCTTGAGGCGGATTCAGCATGGATGCGTTTAATGAATTACGCGATCTGCTGCTGTCTGAGGAACAACGCCGCCTCGCCCAACTGAGCGGGCGTTTGGACAACCCTGAGCAACGGAGTCAGGATGTGGCGTCGGTATTGCCCAGTGCGTTACGGCAACTCAATGCCCAGGCCGAGACCGCCGCCCCGTTGGCCGCCGCACTCCAGCAACCAGTCGATGCCTGTCTACAACAAACGCTGCAAGACAACCCACGCAGCGTTGCCCAACCTTTGTTGAAGGTTATGACGCCGCCGCTCCGCCAAGTTGTCGCCGATGCATTCAAGTCGCTGCGCGAATACATCAGGATTCAGCAAACCCAGACCCAGGCGCTGACCGAGCGCCTCGACCATCTGGAACAGCAACGCCTGGGCGCATTACTGAGCCGTGTAGACCAGCAGGAACAACGGTTGCTGGCCCGGCTTGAAGACCTCGCCGCCAGTTTAAACGATCCCACGCAACGCACCCTGGAATTGGCGCGCTTGCTGCCGGAGGCGATTCGGCAAGCCAATGAAAGCGCCAGCCAACCCGCAACTGATGCGGAAGAACCCGCCGTGTTGGCGATAGAACCGCGCCAAGAATTGTCCGAGGCTTTGCGCGCACCCCTAGAACACAGTTTGCGCGATTCGATCAGCCAAGACCCTCATATATTGGCCAATGCGCTGTTTCCCGTGATGGGGCCTGCCATCCGCAAAGCGATCAACGAGGCAATCAAGGGCTTGGTGCAGCACATTAACCGCACCTTGGAACAGGGCTTGTCGGTGCGTGGCTTGGCTTGGCGTATTGAAGCCTTGCGCACCAGACGGCCTTACACCCAAGTGGTGTTGCAACACACCATCGTGTTTCGCATCGAGCAGGTGTTCTTGATTCACCGCGACAGCGGTTTGCTGATTCAGCATGTGTATCAAGAGAATATTGAAGTGGGCGACAGCGACGCGGTGTCGGGGATGCTCACCGCGATTCAGGATTTTATCCGCGATTCTTTCTCAACCACCAAACAAGAAGAACTCGACAGCGTAGACATGGGGGATTACACCGTCTGGCTGGAACGCGGCCCTTATGCGGTGCTGGCCTGCGTGATTCGCGGCATGGCTCCCTATGGATTTCGCGGCACCATGCGCGGTATTTTAGAAACCCTACATGCGCGTTATGGACGTGCCTTGCAATATTTTGAAGGCGATGCCACGACCTTGGCTCCTGCCCGTCCTTTACTGGAAAAAGCCCTAAAGACCGAAGAAAAAGCCGAGGAGTTCACCGATCACCGTTGGCGGCGGCGCTTGCTGTGGGGCGGCTTGGCACTCGGCCTGTTGACTTGGCTGGCTTATGATCAATGGCAGGCTTATCAGCAAAATCAACGAGTCAGCGCTTATCTCCAGACCTTGAACCACACCCCAGGCTTGGTGATCACCGAATTCAAACACCACCGCGATTATTTGAGAATTCAAGGTTTGCGCGATCCGCTGGCCGCCGATCCGGCACAATTAGCCCAAGCCTTTGATTTATCTGACCTGGAACTGACCAGCGATTGGCGGCCTTATCAAGACTTGTCGCCGCAGTTTGTGAGCCAGCGCCTGCAACAACAAGCGGCGCTTTGGCTGCGCGCCCCCGACACGGTCACAGTGGCCTGGCAAGGCACTGCCCTGACTTTGCGGGGTCACGCCGACCAAGCCTGGATCGAGCGAGTACGCAACCAGGCTACGATGTTGCCGGGTTTGAGCGCACTGCACAGCGCCGACTTGCTAGACAACAACGCTTATTGGCAGAAAACCCAGGGCGAATTTGACGCATTTTTGAAAAAACTCAATGCGATACCCGGCATTATCGTAGTCAGCAGCGGCGTGGACACCGATAAGCAGCAGCGTGTTATCCAAGGGATGCGCGATCCGCTGGCCGACGATCCCAGCGCCCTCGCCGCCCGTTTAGGCATCCAAGACATTCAAATGCAATGGCGTGCTTATCAAGATTTAACCCCAGTTTTTGTCGAGAAACGCGCCCGGCAATTGCTGGCCCCAGTGCCGCCTAGCGTGCAGTTTAAACTAGACGGCACGCGCCTAATCCTCAGCGGCCACGCCGACCCCACTTGGATCGAGAAAGCGCGTTACGGCGTTAGTATCGCTGGCGTGGCCGAAGTAGACAGCCAAGCTTTATTGACCACCGATGCGTTTTTACAAGGCCAAGCTACCCAAGCACTACAGCCGCCAGCGTCGGTGACGCTCCGCGTCCAGCAAGGCGTGTTGCGCCTGGCTGGAGCCGTGGCTCTGCCCGAGTTGCGCCGCTTGACCACCGCTGCCGCACAGTTGACGGGGTTCAGTGGCGTGGACAGTCAAGCGCTGATCGATAAAGACGCCGCTACCCGGCAGCAGCTACGTGCGGCGATTGAAAACACGGTGTGCTATTTCTCCGACAAACAAGCCCTGATGCCGGGTCAAGAACACAAACTCCACAGTCTGCGCCAAGCGTTGCTACAATTACTGGCTTTGAATCCTGGCCTGGATGCGCCGTTGAGCCTGGAGATTATCGGCCACACCGACGGCCTGGGCAGTCAAACGCAAAACCGTGAACTGAGTGAGGCGCGGGCGATGGTCGTGCGTGCCCTGTTGTTGGCTCCTGAGACCAACCCAGCAATCCCAGCGAGTCTCAGTATTGGTCTCCCGTCTCGGATTCGTTTCGGCGAACAAACGCCTGAACTGCACGAGCGCAAAGTCGTGTTTCGGATACGGGCTGATGCCGCCCATAAGGAACGGTAAATAATGCTGCAAAAGAAAATTTGCATGATAGGCGACTTTTCGGTCGGGAAAACCAGTGCGGTGGGGCGTTTTGTGCGCCAAACCTTTTCTGATAAATACTTAACCACCGTTGGCGTTAAAATTGATACCAAGCTGGTGGAACTGGCTGAGGGTCAGGCCGTGAAGCTGATTCTGTGGGACATCGCTGGCAACGACAGTCTGACCACGGCCAGTACCTCCTATTTGCGCGGTGCGGCGGGTTATTTGCTGGTGGTGGATGGCACCCGCCGTCCCACTTGGGACAGTGCGCTGCGTTTACGCGAGGCAGTCAGCCAACAAATTGGCGACAAACCGTTTGTGGTGATGCTGAATAAGGCTGATTTGCCGTCACAATGGGAATTGGATGCGGCAGAGATTGAACAACGCCGCCAACAAGGCTGGACCCTGTTGCACACCAGTGCCAAAGATGGGCAAAATATCGAAGAATCCTTTGCCGAGCTTGCCCGCAAAATGCGCTAAATCAGCGCCACGACTGGCCGTTGCAGAGTGCCCGCCTCGTTTTTTACCCCACTCACCGGAAATGCTCGCGATGATGCCATTGAACAATTGCTCCGCCTTGCCCTCGTCTTTCACGCCGCTGTGGGTGCTGTGCCTGTTGCTGGCCTTCAGCGCTTGGCCAGTCAGCAGCCAAACCCTTTGTTATTACCTCGTGGATGACGAAGGACACCTGCAATCCTCGGTGCATCCGCCCTATGATCTCAGTTATCCCCCAGACCCGCCGCTGACTGCCGCTGAAATCGCCCGGCGGCGTGCGATGGGCACCTTGGTGATAGGGACGAATAAAGGCAATTGTGGCTTTGAGCCGTTGCGCCCACCGGAACCGTCTGCCAAAAAACCAGACGCCGCCACACCCAGCCCAGCCCAGCCTGCGCCCCCCGCACCCACTAAGTTACCCGTTACCCCGCCGGTTGCGATCACCGAGCCGTCGTCTAAAACTGATGCTGTACCGGAAACAAACACCACGGACACAAGTGCCGAAGCTGCGCCTGCTGCCACGCCTGGCGATGCGCCTCCGCCCATTTTGACGGCGGGTAAAATTCTCGAAACCCTGGCGGCAGTTGATGATGCGCTGAGTCGCAAGGACATCAAGGCTTATCAGCAATATCTTGCACCTGACCTCACCATCACCGAAACCAGTCCAGAAGGGCAAACTCAGACCCACACACTCACCGCTGAGGCGTATGCAGAACAACTGACAGCCGCCTTGAGCCAGGTGGTGCGCTATGAATTCAGCCACCATAACGTGCAGCTAGACATCAAGCCCGATGGTCAAGCGGCCACCAGCCAAGCGGAGGTCAAGGTGCGTTTGGAATTTGAAAATGCGCTGGAAACCAGCCGCACTTTTCAAGAAACGGTCAGCTTTGAAAACCACCAGGGGCATCCGCGCATGACAACGGTGGACTTACGCGCCCAAACGTCACTCAGCGCTCCCAGCGGCCCCAGTCCGATGAGTGCAAGCGGGGGGGCACCGACACCGCCCGCCACCGCACCAACGCTGGTCGCGCCACCCGCAACTGACGCCACTCCCGTTCCAACCCCAGCATCCGCCAACGCGCCCGCAGAGCCTGTGGCAACTCAAGCAGGCGATGCGCCTGCACCTGACTCTAACCGTCGTGCTGCACCACCCGACACCGTTCCAAGCGATGCAACAGCGCTCACGCCGCCCCCAGCAAGTGCGCCGCCGGTAGCAGCAGCCACTGGCGAAACCAGTGCGCCAGACAATGCGCCACCCGCTGCGACCCCCTCGGCTACCCCGGCAGCGGTGGATGAACAACAAGTGGAGCTGGTGTGTGCAAAAGTCACAGAAATTCCGGTGGCTGAATGTCAAACTTTGGTGCGTTTTTATCTCAGCACCGGAGGAGCTGGCTGGAAAGCCCAGCAGAATTGGTTACAAAACAACAGTCCTTGCACTTGGGACGGCGTGACTTGCGCGGCAGGACGGGTAGTGGCATTACAGCGCAGCGCCAATCAATTGCAAGGTGTGCTGCCAGCACTCAGTGCCTTGTCTGAATTACAGCGTTTAACTTTATTTAACAACCAATTAAGCGGTGCCTTGCCCGATTTAAGCGGCTTAAAGAAGTTGCAATGGCTCAATCTCTCGCGCAACGCCCTCACCGGCCCTTTGCCCACCCTCAATACGCTGACGCAATTGGAAGAATTGCGCGCTCATCACAACCAGTTACGCGGCCCCTTGCCGAGTCTGACTGGGCTGAGTCGCTTGAAAGTGATAGAACTATATAAAAATCAACTGGATGGCTCCATACCCGAGTTGCAGGGGCTAAGCGCACTGGAAGAACTCAATCTGAGTGAAAATCCTTTGAGTGGTGCCTTACCGGCTCTCGATGGTTTGGCTCAGCTCAGCAAGTTGGCTATCTATAACACCCAACTGAGCGGCACGCTCCCGGCGCTGAACCGCCTGACTAATCTAAAAAACCTGAACCTGGCGGGCAATCGGCTTAACGGCCCTCTGCCGGACTTTTCGGGTTTGCTGTATCTCGAATCTATCAATGTCGGCGGCAATTTACTGAATGGGCCTTTGCCCGCTTCCCTGGGTACTTTGATTAATTTGAAATGGCTACAAGCCAATGATAATGCACTGTTTGGCACGATTCCCGATCTCAGCGGTGCAAAACGGCTGCAAACCTTAAATCTGCAAAACAATCAATTTTGTGGGGAAGTACCGGCTTGGTTGCGTCTGAGCCGACTCAATGACGCACGGTCGTTGCTCAAATTGGAAGGCAATCATTTGCAGGCCAGCGAGGCGGCGACGGGGCAATTTCTGGATCAGCGCAATCCCGGTTGGCGTAACACGCAAACCGCCTTGGCGGGGAGTTGTCAGGGGCAATAAAATCGGGTAGGCGCGTTTTGCAGGCGCGATTATCCAATAAATCGCGCTTGCACAGCCTGTTCTGTGGTTGCTTAATCCGTCGGTTGTGGTTCGGATGCAGCCGCATCCGGGGCGGGATTTTCTAAGTCAGACTGGCTGGCGGCACTCAGGCTGGCCATACATTCTGCGACATACAGGGGTAAATCGGCAGCGCCCACTTTTTCTTCTTGGGCATAGTGGCGGCAGGTTTCTTCCAGGTTTTTAGGGGCAGTTTGGGAAGTGGCCGGGGTGGTCATGGATTCAGCCGCCACCAGCGGCAGGCTGATGAGTCCTGCACAGCACACTTTCAATAAAAAAGCATAGAATTTCATAGTGATACTCCAAATCTGTGAAATGAAATCAACGACGCAAGGCGGATGATGAGCGTCTATTTTATAGCACTCAGGACAGTTGGATCGCATAAAGTGTGGATTTAATCGCGTACATCGACCAAAAAAATACCCCCGGTTCAACAGGTGAGCCGGGGGTATCGTCGCTAGGCTGTCCGACTTAAGACAGGGTGCGCGCTACTTGGGTACGCTCATAGACTTCGATCTGATCCCCGGCTCGGACATCATTGTAGTCCTTGACCGCAATCCCACACTCGGTACCGGCGCGGACTTCATTGACATCTTCTTTGTGACGGCGCAAGGATTCCAGACGACCTTCGTAGATCACCACGTTGTCGCGCAAGACACGGATCGGGTTGTTGCGTTTGACTGCGCCTTCCGTGACTAAGCAGCCCGCGACTGCGCCCAGTTTCGCCACGCGGAATACTTCGCGGACTTGTGCCAAGCCGATGATTTCTTCCTTGATTTCCGGCGACAGCATCCCGCTGATGGCGTGTTTCACGTCGTCGATGGCTTCGTAAATCACGCTGTAATAGCGCATATCGACGCCTTCTTCAGTGACCAGACGGCGGGTTGCGGCATCGGCACGGACGTTAAAGCCGATGATCACCGCGCCAGAAGCCACGGCTAAGTTCGCATCAGATTCGGTGATCGCGCCCACGCCACGCGCAATAATCGCCACCTTGACTTCGCTGGTAGACAGCTTGGTCAAAGAATCGGCTATCGCCTCGACAGAGCCTTGGACATCGGCCTTAAGCACGATATTGAGGGTGTCGATCTTGCCTTCTTCCATTTGTGAAAAGAGATTTTCCAAGTTGGCGACTTGCTGATTAGCCAGCCGTACTTCGCGGAATTTGCCTTGCCGAAACAGGGCGATTTCACGGGCTTTGCGCTCGTCAGCCACCATGGTGACTTCATCGCCCGCCATCGGTGTGCCAGACAGACCCAGGATTTCTACAGGAATCGAAGGCCCAGCACTCTCAACCGAGAGGCCATTTTCGTCTAGGATCGCCCGCACGCGACCGTATTCCTGGCCAGCCAACACCATGTCCCCTTTGCGCAAAGTGCCGCGTTGCACCAACACCGAGGCCACCACGCCGCGTCCTCGATCCAAACGAGATTCGAGTACCACGCCGTGGGCTGGGCCATCGGCAACAGTGCGCAATTCCAACACTTCCGCTTGCAGCAAAATGGCTTCTAACAGGCTGTCGATGCCAGTGCCCGCTTTCGCAGAGACATTGACGAACATAGTGTCACCGCCCCATTCTTCAGCGACGACTGAGTGTCCCGATAATTCCTGGCGCACCCGATCCGGGTCTGCGGTGGGCTTGTCTACTTTGTTGACCGCCACTACCAACGGCACTTTGGCGGCGCGTGCGTGTTGTACCGCTTCAATGGTGCGGGGCATCACGCCGTCGTCAGCCGCCACCACCAACACCACGATGTCGGTGATTTTAGCGCCTCGGGCACGCATGGCGGTGAACGCCTCGTGACCGGGAGTGTCGAGGAAGGTAATCATGCCGCGTGGGGTTTCAACATGATAAGCACCGATGTGCTGGGTAATCCCACCCGCTTCACCGGCGGCCACGCGGGTGCGGCGGATGTAGTCGAGCAAGGAAGTTTTCCCGTGATCGACATGACCCATGATTGTCACCACAGGCGGACGCGCCACTTTATCGCCGAGTACCTGGATTTGCGCCAATTCTGCTTCTAAGTCGTTTTCTTTCAGCAGCTTGGGTAAATGTCCCATTTCTTCAACGACAATGGCGGCAGTTTCCTGGTCGATCACTTGGTTAATGGTAGCCATGACGCCGAGTTTGATCATGGCTTTGATCACCTCGGCACCCTTGACCGACATTTTTTGAGCCAAGTCGGCCACGGTGATCGTTTCTGGAATGCCCACATCCCGAACCATCGGCGCGGTGGGGCGGGTGAAACCGTGTTTGTTTTCAACCGCTTTGTTGCCTGGTTTTTTCTTTTTGCGACGGTGATGTTTGTCATCACTGTCTAAGCGCAACTCTTCTTTGCGGTTGCCGCCGGGCTTGTTGTAGCGATCTGTGTTGCCTGCCGCTGGTTCGCGATCACCACCACGCCCTGCGGGTTTTTTCGGCTTGTTCGCCGCACCGCCTGCACTGGCACCGCCACCGGGAGAGGGTTTGGGGCTGCTGCTCTTGGGCTTGTTGGTGTTGGCATTGGCGTGATTGGCTGGTGTTTCAGACCTGCCTCGCGCTGGCGACGATGACTGGGGTCTAGCCGCCTGCGGTTCTCTGGGGGCGGTGGTTCTGGGGGTGTTGTCCCTGGCAGGCGCTTTGTCTGCGTTGCCACGGGGTCCGTGCGGTTTGGGGGGAGTTTGCACTGGCTGTTCCTCATGCACCGGCGCGTTCGCTCTAGCATGGGCAGCGGCGCCACTCTGGCTTTTAGGGGCCGGGGTGCTAACTACCGCCACCTCGGCTATCGCCGCAGCCGAAGACTGAGGCGCTTCCTGGGCAACCGCCACAAACTCCACCGGGGCTTCTTGTGCGCCTGGAGCTTGTGCAGTCACCGACTGGGGCGTGGCTTCAGCAACGGGCGCTGAGGTGTCACGCGACAATTCTTGCTCGGCTTTACGCTTAATTTCTTCTTCAATCGCCCGCTGTGCCGCTTCCAAGCGCTCGTGATCTAGCACTAATTCTTTGGGTTGAGTGTCCTTGTCTTCGTCAATACTGCTACGTTTCACGTAGGTGCGACGCTTGCGCACTTCAACGCTGACGGTTTTCTTGCCCTGTGAACCTGGCAAATTAATTTCACTGGTCGTTTTACGTTTCAGTGTGATTTTGTTCGGTTCCTGATTGCCCTGTTCGCCCTGTTCTTTGCCGTGGAGTTGGCGCAAATGGGAGAGTAATTGGATTTTCTCCAAATCAGCAATGCGGTCATCAGCGCTGGTTAGCGCCAATCCAGCTTCTCCCAATTGCGCAAGCAGGCGCTCAATGGGAATGCCCACCGTGTCCGCAAACTGTTTTACCGTTACTTTAGCCATGCAGCCTCATCTCCTTAAACCTTATCACATCAATCCTGCTGCTCGGCGGCGAACCAGGGCGCACGGGCTGCCATAATTAGGGCCGCAGCCTGCGTTTCATCCAGATTGTCGAACACCCTCAGATCGTCCACCGATTGCTCGGCCAGATCGTCGAGTGTCGCAATACCCTGTTGTGCCAGGGCTTTTGCCAACGTTGGCGTCATGCCTTCCAGTTCCAGCAAAGCCTGTGAAGGCGTACCCGGTTCCAGACTTTCTTCCTTAACAATTTCACGAGTCAGGAGCGCATCCTTAGCGCGACTGCGCAATTCGTTGACCATTTCTTCATCAAAGCCGTCAATCTCCAGCATTTCACTCAGTGGCACATAGGCGACTTCTTCCAGGGTAGAAAAGCCTTCTGCCACTAGCACCGCCGCCACTTCTTCATCCACCGCAAGCTGTTTCATGAACATATCGCGCTGGATTTGTAATTCTGCTTCCTGTTTTTGCTCAGCCTGGGAAGCGGTCATCACGTTGAGTTCCCAGCCGGTAAGCTGGCTGGCCAACTTGACGTTTTGTCCACCTTTGCCTATCGCCTGAGACAACTGATCTTCGGCCACCGCCACGTCCATACTGTGGGTTTCTTCGTCGATGACGATAGAGACGACCTCCGCAGGCGACATGGCATTCAGTACAAATTTAGCAGGATTTTCGTCCCACAAAATAATATCAACACGCTCGCCATTCAGTTCGTTCGACACCGCTTGAACACGAGAGCCGCGCATTCCGACGCAAGCCCCCACCGGGTCGATGCGGGGGTCTTTGGCGCACACCGCAATTTTGGCGCGGATACCGGGATCGCGTGCCGCACTTTTCACTTCGATGAAACCTTCACTGATCTCAGGCACTTCCAGGGTGAAGAGCTGAATGAGTAACTCTGGAGCTACCCGGCTCATCTGGAGTTGCGCCCCGCGCGCTTCATTGCGCACCGCTTGCAAATAGGCGCGCAACCGATCCCCAGGACGGATCGATTCACGCGGAATCAGGTCTTCACGCGCCACAATCGCTTCTGCGTTGCCGCCTAAGTCGAGAATCACACTGCCTTTTTCCAGGCGCTTGACCACCCCGCTGAGTAGTTCACCCACGCGCTCGCGATAGGCATCGACCACTTGGGCACGTTCTGCTTCGCGCACTTTTTGCACGATCACTTGGCGGGCGGTTTGGGCTGCAATCCGACCAAAAGCCACGGATTCCATCGGTTCACAATAATAGCCTTCAGCCCCGATCTCAGCCGGTGCTTTATAAGCGCTCATATTGCGCAAGATGCGTTGCTTATCGTCAGCCGAAGTCATGTAAACACTGCCCGCTTGTTGCAGGCGCTGCCGGGCATCGGTGACGGCTAACTGCCGTTCCGGCAGACTCAAGGCTTCATCATCCACCACTTGCCAGCACCGGAAAGTGCGATACTCGCCGGTATGCCGGTCAATCGTGACAATGGCATCTACTTCGTGGCCATAGCGTTTTTTAGTCGCATTGATCAAGGCACATTCCAGCGCATCAAAAATAACGCCCTTATCCACCCCTTTCTCGTTGGATACCATATCCACGACCAGTAATATTTCTTTGCTCATAGCCGTTCCCCGCTTATCCAACTCCGCCAACGACCCGTCACCCGACAGGCACGCAGCGTGTAAAATGTTTTAAGTCTCAAAACGTCGTGCTGCACTGGTTTACCATCAAAATTGTGGTATCAGATTGGCTTTCTCAATCTGTCCATAAGGCAATTCATAAGTATTATCATCAGCTTGCAGCAACAAATCGTCTCCTGCGAACCCCAGTAATTTGCCGGTAAAGTTACGCCTGCCTGCCCTGGGGGTCAGTAAGCGCAGTTTGATATCACTGCCCGTGAAGCGCACGAAATGCTCGCGGGTGAACAGGGGGCGATCCAAACCCGGCGATGATACTTCGAGAACATACTGTCCTTGAATGGGGTCTTCCACGTCCATGATGGCACTGATGTGACGACTCACCTTTTCGCAATCTTCAATACAGATGCCCGTTTCTTGATCGATATACAACCGCAACAGGGTTTCACGACCCCGATTCAGACGTTCCACCCCGACCAGTTCATAACCGAGCGCGGTCACGGAGGGCGTTAATAAGGTATTTAAATGTTTATCGAACAAGTTGAGCCTATCCTACAAACAAAAAATGGGCGCTAGGCCCACTTTCCGATAAATCGGTATGAAAAAGCCCCGAGATCGGGGCTTTTTTAAAGTAACACAACGCGGTCTATCTTGTGTGTCCCTACTTAAGAGGTTCATTGTAGATGATTTCACTTTACATTGCAATAAGATACAACTGGCTTAAGTTTTAAGAAAATCAAGCCTCTGTTCCTTGCCAAGCCGCTTGATCCAGATAGAGGTTTGGGGCAATTGCCGGGGAAATCTGCGCCACGGGCAACGCGGCACCCGCTTGCCAAGCCCGCAGTGCGGCTGTTTTACTGCTGCCGGTGATTAAAAATAACAGGTGGCGCGTCTGACTGAGCGTGGCTGCACTGAGGCTCACGCGCTGCGGTGGCGGTTTGGGAGCCTGTTGTACCGCATGAACGCGCTCTTGTGCGGGGTAGGGATGTCCCGGAAATAAACTGGCGGTGTGACCGTCTTCGCCCATGCCCAGTAGCACCAAATCAAATGGCAACGCCGTTGCAATGCTCTGGGTATAGCGTTCGGCGGCCAGTGTGGGGCCTAATTCGGCAGGTATCGGGTGATGCTGGACTAGGCTAAATGCGGCACCCAGGCTGCGTGCCACCAACTGGCTGTTGCGGTCTGGATGTGCAGCCGGGAGACAACGTTCATCGCCATAATACAGATGCCAAGCCGCCCACTGGGCATCGGCTTGGGCTAATAAGCGATAGCACTGCTCAGGAGTGCGCCCGCCTGCCAGTACCAAACGGAACTGACCGCGTGCGGCAATCGCCTGGCTGGCGACAGTCAGTATCTGGGTGCAAGCGGCGGCGGCGACTGCCTCCGCGTTTGCGAACACCTGCCAGTGTGACGGCAGTTTAGGAAGCATCAGGGTGCGTAACCAAAATGGCGCAAGGCAGTTTCATTATCTGACCAGCCTTCTTTGACTTTGACCCAAAGTTGTAAAAATACTTTGTTATCAAAGAGTATTTCCATGTCGCGCCGTGCATCGGTACCCACTTTTTTCAGCATCGCGCCCTGTTTACCAATCACGATGGCTTTTTGACCAGGGCGTTCAACCCAAATCACCGCACTGATACGCAGTAAACCGGTTTCTTCCTTGAATTGCTCAATTTCTACATTGATTTGATAGGGCAATTCTTCACCCAAACGTCGCATGAGTTTCTCGCGGATCAGTTCAGCGGCTAGAAAACGTTCACTTCGGTCGGTGAGTTGATCTTCTGGATAGATAAAATCGCCGATAGGCATATGCCCAAAAATACTGCGTTCTAAGGCTTCCACATTATCACCAGACAGTGCAGACACCGGACAAATCTCAATAAAATCCCGTTTAGCGGCCACCATTTGGAGATAAGGCAAGAGATCGCTACGGGGTTGCACCCGATCTGCTTTATTGACCACCAACAACAAGGGCGCACGGCAACGGGCAAGCTGTTGTAGCACAAAGTTATCTTCATCACGCCACTGCATCGCCTCCACCACAAACAGCACCAAATCTACACCCTCAAAGCTGCTCAGCGCCGCTTTGTTCATATGGCGGTTGATGGCTTTATGGGTCACGGCCTGTAAACCCGGCGTATCCACGTAGACAAGCTGCCCGGTCTCCAGGGTTTTAATGCCTAACAAGCTATGCCGGGTGGTTTGCGGTTTGCGTGAGGTGATACTGATTTTCTGACCCACCAGGGTATTTAACAGGGTGGATTTACCAACATTCGGGCGGCCAGCGATGGCCACATAACCACTATGGGTAGGCATGGGATAACTCAGGTAGAGGGTGGATGCCAGACCCGCACGGGCGCGGGTGGCTCAGGAGAGTTTGACGGCGATTTTTTTAGGATTACGCTGCAACGAGTCCAGCGCACAAGCCGCCGCTGCCTGCTCGGCGTGACGGCGGCTATTACCCTCGCCCTGGGTGGGTTGTTCCAAACCCGGCACTTCACACAGCACCGCAAAATGCTGCTGATGAGCATCGCCCTCGACCGTCAACACGCGGTAAACTGGCAAGTTTTGTTTATGGCCTTGCAGATATTCCTGGAGGCGGGTTTTGGCGTCCTTACCCAGTTCTGGCGACACAGAGTGCAGTTTCTCAGCAAACAAATGCAAAATCACTACTTGGCAAGCCGGTAGACCCGCATCTAAATACACGGCCCCAAACACCGCTTCCAGCGCATCTGCCAAAATTGATGCACGCCGCCAACCACCGCTTTTGAGTTCCCCGCCACCCAGACGCAACTCTGGCCCCAAATCCAGGGTTTGGGCCAGTTCGGCCAAAGTGTCTTTTTTCACCAAGCTGGCACGAATGCGGGTTAATTCCCCTTCGCTCGCACTCGGAAAACGCTCAAACAGGGCGTTTGCGATCACATAACTGAGGATGGCATCCCCTAAAAACTCCAGACGCTCGTTATTGGGCGTACCGGCACTGCGATGGGTTAACGCCGTCAATAGATGCTCGGCGTGGTGAAATTGATGTCCCAGCAACTTGCTTAAACGGGAAAAAGCAGAGGGTTTCAAGTGTTGCATTATCTGTGGTAGTTAAAGTTTGACTTCATGCTCAAACTTGGTGGTGATAAAAATATTAAAAAACAGCGGTGCTTCGCGGGTATAGTTAATCAATATCACTTTACCCGAGGTCGTTTCTTTGAATTCAAAATGCTGTTTGAAGTTCGGTTCGCCAATGCCCCGCACGTCATTCAAATAGAGTTTGTTGAGCAACTGACTCTTGAGCGTGTCTTTGCCCATAGTCTTTACATCAGGCACCTGCGCCATTTGATTGACGGTGCGCAAAATGCCCGAATATTCGGTGTACATCGGCATGAGTTTTAAGCCGACCAAACCAAACACGGAGGCGACAACTAGAATGAGAACCAAAGAAATAAATCCAAGGCCACGTTGTTTAGATAAATTTATCATGGAGTTTATGCTCGTTGAGTGAAAAGTTGCAGTTAAACGGATGACAGGCGTCCTGCTAGGGAATCTTGCTACCCAAACGGGGCCAACTGATACCCTGATTAGACAAATCCCAATTCATCCAAATCAGAAAGGCTTTGCCGATTAAGTTTTCTTCCGGCACCATGCCCCAGTAACGGCTATCCTTGCTGTTATCGCGATTATCTCCCAGTACAAAATACTGTCCCTCCGGTATCTTGTCGATACGCAACATCGTCAAACTATTGCGTTCATATTCGCTGAGGGTTTCTGAAGGTTTGTTTTGTAACGTCTGCATGGTTTGCGTGTCGGGCGACCAGATATAAGGCGAGGGGTGTCCCAGCCCAGGCCGTAATAAAATGGGATGATCGACTTTCCCTGGTAGATGTTCCAAATATTCTTCGCTCCCCGTCATATTGCTACCCTGCCCTACGCCTTGATAGCTACCTACAAAGTCTCTGGCCACCAGTTCACCATTAATGTACAGAGTTTTATGGAGGTAATTATATTCGAGCTTATCGCCTGGCATACCAACGATGCGTTTTATAAACGGGATAGACGGGTCTTCTGGGTAACGAAACACCACCACATCGCCACGCACAGGTTCTCCAATCGCTAAAAACTTAGTATTGAGTACGGGCAAACGCAAACCGTAACTGTATTTATTCACTAAAATGAAATCACCCACCAACAAGGTGGGCATCATTGAACCCGAAGGAATCCGAAACGGTTCCAGTAGAAAGGAACGCAAGATCAAAACGATAATAAAAACGGGAAACAGAGAACGCCCCAAATCCACCCAGATCGGCACTTGGTCAATGAGCCTGGGATCGACTTCATCTAAGCTCTGCGCGGCTGCCGCATGTGCCAGAGCGCGTTGCGGGGCGAGTCTAAACTTATCGTACAGCCAGATTGCACCACTGACGGCCACTAAAGCCACGAGAATTGCTGCTAAATCCATTGTTGTTCGCTTGTCTGAGGAGGGCTGCTTGCCCCCGGATAATCCCGAGCATCTGTGACAAGGCCACAGGCTGTGTGCTGTCGTTTCTGGTTACGCATGGAAACGGGGCTGCTGCTTCAGTCACTCTTAGTGCTTTTACCGGTGCGCAGCACCGCTAAAAAGGCATCCTGAGGAATACTGATGGAACCCACCTGTTTCATGCGCTTTTTGCCCTCTTTCTGGCGCTCCAGCAGCTTGCGCTTGCGGCTTGCGTCACCTCCATAGCACTTGGCGGTGACGTTTTTACGAAAAGCCTTCACGGTTTGCCGGGCAATGATATTCCCGCCAATGGCGGCTTGAATCGCAATATCAAACATCTGCCGAGGAATAACCTCTTTCATGCGCTCCGCCAGTTCACGGCCTCGGAACATGCTCTGCGCCCGGTGTACGATCACGGACAGCGCATCTACCCGATCTCCGTTTATTAGAATATCTAGTTTTACTAAATCTGCAACCTGGAAACGCAAAAAATGATAGTCCAAGGAGGCATAACCACGACTGACTGATTTCAGTCGGTCGAAAAAGTCCATCACCACTTCGCTTAAGGGTAATTCATAGCTCAGCGAAACCTGAGAACCCAAATACTGGAGTTTCTTCTGAACCCCCCGTTTTTCTTCACATAAACCGATGACATTTCCTAAATAAACTTGAGGTAACAAGATGTTAGCTTCGATGATCGGCTCACGAATTTCGGCAACGTGATTCAGTGGCGGCAACAACGAGGGATTATCCACACCCACGACTTCGCCTTTGGTGGTCAAGACTTCGTACACCACGGTTGGGGCGGTGGTGATTAAATCCAATTCATACTCACGTTCCAGGCGTTCTTGCACGATCTCCATATGCAACAGGCCCAGGAAACCACAGCGAAAACCAAAACCCAGCGCCGTTGAGGTTTCTGGTTCGTAATGCAAGGCCGAATCATTCAGGCGCAGCTTGGAGAGCGCCTCGCGAAAAGCTTCATAGTCGGTGGCATCTATCGGATACATGCCAGCGAAGACACGCGGCTGTACCATTTTGAAACCAGGCAGGTTTTTATCCGCCGGGTAATCGGCACCGGTCAGCGTGTCGCCCACCGGTGCGCCGTCGATTTCTTTAATGCCCGCGATGACAAAGCCGACTTCGCCTGCGCCCAAGGTGTCCAAGCTGGTCATCTTAGGCGTAAAAACCCCCAGTTTTTCGACCTGTACCCGTCGTCCGGTAGACATCACCTGAATCTTCATGCCCCGGCTTAGGCGGCCATTCACCACCCGCACCAGTGACACCACGCCCAAGTAATTATCAAACCAGGAATCAATAATCAACGCCTGCAAACGCCCCTCAGGATCGCCTTGCGGCGGCGGAATGCGCTCGATCAACGCATCCAATAAATCTGGAATACCCAAGCCAGTTTTTGCGCTGACCCGCAACGCATCATGGGCCTCGATGCCGATGATTTCTTCAATTTCGTGGATTACCCGATCACATTCGGCGGAGGGTAAATCAATTTTATTCAAAACCGGCACCACTTCCAGCCCTTGCTCAAGCGCGGTGTAGCAATTAGCCACGCTCTGGGCTTCTACCCCTTGTGCGGCATCCACCACCAGCAAAGCACCTTCGCAAGCCGCCAAAGAGCGCGAGACCTCATAGGAAAAATCGACGTGTCCCGGTGTGTCAATGAAATTAAGCTGATAGGTTTGTCCGTCGCTGGCCTTGTAATGCAGGGTGACACTTTGCGCCTTGATCGTAATACCACGCTCGCGTTCCAGATCCATCGAATCCAACACCTGTGCGGACATGTCGCGTTCCGAGAGACCGCCGCAAATCTGAATGAAACGATCCGCTAGGGTGGATTTCCCGTGGTCAATATGGGCAATAATGGAAAAGTTACGGATATGTTTCATAAGCGCCTACTCTGTGATAAGTGCGCAATTTTAGTCTATTTTGCGGTTTTACGAAACAGGCAGAGACCGCGAAAGTCGCGATTTTACGCTGGCTTTCGCGGTCTCTGAAGGTAAAGTAGCTCAAGCAGGTTGACGCAAATAACTCAACACCGCCGCTTCATTGAGGTGGTAGTGACACAGCTCGCGGTCGCCCACACTCAGCAGCGGCACGCGCTGTCCATAACGCAATTCCAAAAGCGCATCGGCATCCACATCCACTAAGCTGATGCCAAACTGGTAGCGTCGTTGCAAATCCGCCAGCGCTTGCTGCATTTCTTCGCACAAATGGCAACCGTTGCGGGTGTAAAGGGTTAAAGTCAAGGCGCTACACTTCATGACTGGGGCACCTTGACCACCAAAAAGGTAGGCGCACCCCGGCGGCTGATCAGCACCGGCACAGACTGACCGGGTTTGAGTGCGTCCACCAGACTGGTGAAGTGAGGCACGTCATTCACTCTTTGTCCATTCACCATCAACAACACATCGCCGTTGCGAATCCCCGCCGTGTCTGCGGCACCTGGACTGACTTTCTTCACCAGCACCCCGCCTTCAGCCACATCCAGCATTTTACGCTCGTCACTGGTCAGTTCCGTCACCGCCAGCCCCAGACGCTTGCTTTGCTCCACAGACTTGCCGGTGCCGGTACGGGTGGTGGTGGCCAACTCTTCATCAGCCGGTAATTCGCCGACAGTGAGCTTGAGTACAGTTTCTTTCCCATCGCGAATCAGCTTCACATCCACCGTGTTGCCAACCGGCGTAGAACCTACGATAGGCGGTAATTCTGACGAATAAACAATGTCTTGACCATTAAACTGCACCACCACATCGCCGATTTTGAAACCGGCGGTTTTAGCCGGGCCATCGAAAATTTTGGCAATCAAGGCTCCTTGCGGCTTAGACATCCCGAAGGACTCGGCCAGATCGCCGGTCACATCCTGAATTAACACCCCTAACCAGCCACGCGAGACTTTGCCCTTGTCTTTTAATTGCGCGATCACGTTCATCGCCATGTCGATGGGGATAGTGAAGGACAACCCCATAAAGCCACCGGTGCGGCTAAAAATCTGGGCATTTACCCCCACCACTTCCCCTTCCAGGTTAAACAAAGGGCCACCTGAATTACCCGGATTGATCGCCACATCAGTCTGAATAAAAGGGACATAGTTATTATTGCCTTCCGGCAAGCTGCGTCCCTTAGCGCTGACGATACCAGCGGTGGCGGAATGATCGAAACCAAACGGCGAGCCAATCGCCAGCACCCATTCGCCGACTTTCAAATGTTGCGAGGAACCGATTCTGACCACGGGCAAATCTTTGGCTTCAACTTTCAATAAAGCCACGTCGCTGCGTTCGTCGCTGCCCACCAATTTGGCTTGCAATTCACGGCGATCATTGAGGCGCACGATAATTTCCTCAGCACCGTCAATCACATGATGATTGGTGACGATATAGCCATCGGCAGACAAGATAAAACCGGAACCCAAGGAGGTGGCGCGTGGCGAGAGGCCAGGCAGGTCGCCTTCTTCTCCCTCGTCACCCCCTTCTTCGGGATTGCCTTCTTCATCAAAAAAGCGGCGAAAAAAATCGTTAAACGGACTGTCTTCAGGAATACCTGGAATTGCACCGGGTGGCAGGCGAAAACTGCCTTTAGCCTTAGAACTACTGGTGGTGCTGATATTGACCACGGCAGGGCCGTATTGATCAACCAATCCAGTAAAATCGGGCAACTCACGAGCAGGCAATGCCTGTGCGGTGAACAGCAACGTCGCGGTCACTAAAAAAGCGCCCCAGGTCGGTAGCCGACCTGGCAATGAATGTGATACTAAACGCATGGATGATCCTCTGTGACAAGTCTTGAACAACGAATAATGCTGTCTGTACTGCGGGTCATGAAGGGCCAGACCCCGCTATTTTTTACCTGATTTCTCTCGGGTGGGTGATAAAGCGGCTAAGCAGGGTTTAAGCGGTGGGCGGTGCGGGCAGGCAAGCGATAATCGTCGGCTGCGCTTCGGCTCGTTGCGCGTAATAGGCAGCGATCAAGCCCAGCCCCAATCCGGCCAAGCCCGCCAGTGTCACGATACCTTCGTGGCCCGTTCCCAACCACTGTTGCGTTGCGCTGGCTGCGATAAAAAAAGTCAGTAATGGCCCTAGGTAAACCCAGAGCGCGCCTTGTAACAAGACGGATTCTGCCAGACCAATGCGCACCCGCTCTCCGACTTGCGCTTGCAGGGGATTTAGCACCTGGATACGCCGGGTACGGCGGCTAAAAAAGCGCGTCACCGCACCCGTGCCGCAGCTTTCGGTCTGACAACCGCCACACGCCGTGCTGGCCTGGGTTTCCACCCAAGCCAACCCTTGTGTGCTATCCAACGCCACCACAATTCCTTGGGCTTCTAACATCGGGGGTGTTCCTTGACCGGCAGGAATGCGGTCAGGCAGAGATTTCAGGCATAGAAATCTATGATAACATGCCAATCTTGATTTAAGGCGATGGGCCTTGGTATTTTTGCATGATTTAACGCGCATGACAGCACAGACTCACTTCGATGTTTTGATTATTGGTAGCGGCGCGGCGGGCTTGAGCTTAGCGCTAGAACTGGCTGATCAGGCCAGTGTGGCAATCCTCTCCAAAGCCACCCTCAATTCGGGTTCCACCCAGTATGCACAAGGCGGTGTGTCCGCCGTCTTAGATACCCAAGATTCGATAGCCTCGCATGTGGAAGACACGTTGATCGCGGGCGCAGGTCTTTGTGATCGCGAAACCGTGAACTTCACCGTGTCCGAAGGCCCGGCCCGCATTCGCTGGCTCATTGAGCAAGGCGTGCCTTTTACCCAAGAAATCACCCCCTCAGGCAAACGCGATTACCACTTGACCCGCGAAGGCGGTCACAGCCATCGCCGGGTGATTCATGCCGATGACGCCACGGGCGCGGCAATTGGTAGTACGCTCAACAGCCATGCACAACGCCACCCTAATATCCATTTATTCGAGCGGCGACTCGCGATTGATCTGATCATGGGCCACAAACTGGGGTTAAACAGCCGCCGTTGTTTAGGTGCCTATGTGCTGAATCGCGACACCGGCGAAGTGCAGGTGTTTTCTGCCCGTTTTGTGGTGTTGGCCAGTGGCGGTGCCGGCAAAGTCTATTTGTACACCAGCAACCCCGATGTCGCCACTGGCGACGGCATCGCCATGGCTTGGCGCGCCGGTTGCCGGGTCGCCAACATGGAATTCATCCAGTTTCACCCCACTTGTTTATATCATCCAGCCGCCAAGTCCTTTCTGATTTCTGAAGCGTTGCGTGGTGAAGGCGGGCGACTATTGCTGCCGGACGGCACCCCGTTTATGGAAAAATTCGACCCCCGGGCTGAATTGGCACCGCGTGATGTGGTGGCGCGTGCCATCGATCACGAGATGAAACGCTTAGGCAGCGATTGCGTATTCCTGGATATTAGCCATAAACCCGCAGATTTCATCACCTCGCACTTTCCCAATATCTATGCCCGCTGCTTAGAATTGGGCTTTGATATTACCCGTCAACCCCTGCCGGTGGTGCCAGCGGCGCACTACACCTGCGGCGGCGTGGTGACAGACCAGCGCGGACAAACCGACATCGAAGGCTTGTTTGCGGTCGGCGAAGTCGCTTTCACCGGCTTGCACGGAGCTAACCGCATGGCCAGCAACTCCTTGTTGGAATGCCTGGTGTTTGGTCATGCCGCCGCCCAAACCATCCTCGGCCAACTCGATCAAACACCGATGCCGCCTGATCTGCCCGCTTGGGACGAAAGCCGCGTGACCAACTCGGATGAAGAAGTCGTGGTTGCCCACAACTGGGACGAGTTACGCCGTTTTATGTGGGATTATGTGGGCATCGTGCGCACCACCAAACGCTTGCAACGCGCTCAGCACCGCGTAGAACTGCTGAAACGTGAAATTCACGATTATTACAGCAATTTTCGGGTGACCAACGACCTGATCGAAATGCGCAACTTACTGTTGGTTGCCGAATTAATCATCCAATCGGCCCTCAGTCGCAAAGAAAGCCGAGGCTTGCATTACACCCTAGATTACCCCTGGCAAGCACCGCTGGCACACAACACCCTATTGACCCCTTAGGATTAGGAATATGTCCACCCTGCTTGACTACCAGCCCACTGCCGATTTGCTCGACCACAAAATCATCCTGGTCACTGGCGCGGGCGATGGTTTGGGCCGTGCCGCCGCCAAAGCCTTTGCCCAACACGGTGCCACCGTGATCCTGCTGGGACGCACTATCAGTAAACTTGAACAAGTCTACGACGAGATTGAACAAGCAGGTTGGCCGCAAGCGGCGATTTATCCGATGAACTTGGAAGGGGCCAGCTCCCAAGACTACGACGAATTAGCCAGCCGTTTGACCGAAGCCTTCGGTCACTTAGACGGCCTGTTACACAACGCCGCTTTTCTGGGCGCACTCACCCCGATAGCCCAATACGATGTCGCACTTTGGCAGCGGGTGATGCAAATCAACCTCAACGCCCCTTTTTTGCTGACTCGCGCTTGTTTACCCTTGTTGCGCCAAGCCGCACAGGCCAGTGTGCTGTTTACCAGTTGCGCCGTGGCCCAACAACCCAAAGCCTACTGGGGCGCTTATGCCGTTTCCAAAGCGGGGCAGGATACGCTCATGGGGATTCTCGCCAAGGAACTCGAAGCCAATACCCACATCCGCGTCAACAGCTTCGATCCAGGGCCGGTGCGCACTTTCCTGCGTAGCCGCGCCTATCCCGGCGAAGAACCCGCACGCTTACCAGCCCCAGACACGCTGATGCCCGCCTACCTTTACTTAATGGGCGCAGACAGTCAAACCCGACAGGGACAGCGCCTACATCCACATAGCCCAATTGCCAGCGCAGACTGATCCTGGCATTATCTATCCATAAAAATAATAACCCTAATATCCATATTGATTGCCTCGCTGCTGACAACCCTGACGACAAGACAGCGCGGTCAACGGAGAACGCCACCCATCATAGGAGGAGTCGTCATGACCCGTGCTAAAGATGCACAAATGGAACACCAGATGGCCACGATGATTCGTGAGTCCGCCCATCAAATCTGGCTGGCAGGCTTGGGGGCTTTTGCAAAAGCGCAACACGACGGCTTGCGCTTTTTTGAGGCCCTGGTTCAGGAAGGCGCGGCGATTGAAGCCCGTGATAAACAAGCAGAGGGCCAAGCGATCACCGTCGAAAAAATGAAAAACCCCGGTAGCTGGGACAAAATGGAAAATGTCTTTGAAAACCGGGTCTCACGCGCCCTGCACCACCTGGATATTCCCACCCGCCACGAGTTACAGAACCTGTCGCGCCAAGTTGAAGAACTCAGCGCCCAAGTTAAGCAGCTCACCGAAGCCGCTAAACACCGCGATTAACCGACATTTTTACTGGCGACACTGTTGCGGTGTCGCCAAGCTTTGCAAGCTTAGCTTGAAACTCCCGACGTTATTCTTCCCCTTTCTAAATACCTATTCGGTAAAAAATCATGCGTTTTCTCGATGTCAAAACCGACTTCGCCTTTAAAAAAGTGTTTGGTGGTGAAGAATCCAAAGACGTACTGATTAGCTTTTTGAATGCACTACTGGAATTTCCACACGACGCAAAGATCATTGATTTAATCATCGTTGATCCTTATCAGATTCCATTATTGCAAGGTATGAAAGACACCTACGTGGATGTCAAAGCGATTCTTTCTAATAAACAACAAGTGATTGTGGAAATGCAGGTGCTTAACGTGCCTGGTTTTGAAAAGCGTATTTTATACAACGCCGCAAAAGCCTATTCAACACAATTAAGAAAAGGCGAACAATATGAATTATTAAATCCAGTCATCGCACTGACCGTGACAGATTTTGTATTGTTTCCAGAGTTTTCCCAAGCAATCAGTCGCTTCAGATTATTAGAAAAGAAAGAGCTTATTGAATATTCTGATGATGTCGAGTTAGTGTTCGCGGAACTGCCGAAATTTAATAAGCCAGAAAATCAATTAGATAACATCACGGACAAATGGCTTTATTTTGTCAAAAACGCAGGCTCACTGGAATATGTACCGGAAACCTTGAGAGCAGAAAATGCGATCAAAAAAGCCTTTGAAATTGCTAACTACGCAGGCTTAAGTGCAGAGGAAGAAGAAGCGCAACACAAGCGTCAGGATTTTTTATATCTGCAACGCGCTTCAGTGGATTATGCACTGGAACGCGGTATACAACAAGGCGTACAGCAAGGCATTCAACAAGGCATTCAACTGGGTATGCAACAGGGTATTCAGCAAGGTGAAAAGAATAAGGCGCTGGAAACTGCCCGCAAGATGCATGAAAAATCATTTAGTGTCGAAGACATCAGTGCAGTGACTGACTTAAGTTTTGATGAAATTCAGCGCTTAATCGATACTCTGAACATAAAAAAACGGTGAAACGCGCATATTTTCACCATTAGCCCCCTGCTTTGATAAAAATGGTTGCACCGCGCTGCCGCTCTTCTCTTCTTTGTCCCACACGCGCACCTGATAACCACTCCACCCCGGCACGGCAAGCGCGGCTGTGCTTATCCTGCCAGTAACCTCTTGATAAGATCATGGATAAGCAGTTTGTAGATGGTTGGAGCATGATATTTCCCGCTACTTGCTTCTAACTGCGTAATCTTAACCACTAAAAATAGTGGATTTATTGTGACAAACTAACCGATGCCTTGTGACGCGCTCCCGTGTTATTTGATAGTTACAAGGATGCTGTATCAAATAGCATGGCTGCCCATTGCTAAATGGATTTCAATTTGCTATAGCTGCCTCGCAAAACAATATGAAATTCAGGTTTTTTTATGCCCAATAAAAAGACAGTGATTTATCATAATAAGAATTATTTTTTGTTTACAATTGGTTACAAATTCCACCTCAGATGGCATGGGAAGTGCGTATATGTGGGTGAGCATCAACCGCGAGTCCCGCCGCAAAGGCCCAATTGCGCAAAGGAACAAGGGTGAGAGTCAAAAACAGTCTATCCACACTCTTTTTTGAGGAACACACCATGAAAACCTTGCCTAATTATCTAGCTGCCGCTATGACCGCTGCATTGCTAACCTCCACCGCTGCTTGGGCAGACACGGCTTCCGATAACTTGGACATCAGTGTCACCATTCAAGCCGCTTGCACCCTCAACAGCTTGGATGATGCCACCGCCACGCATCCTACCGGCGCGACGGGTGCGCAATCCATCACGGGCAACGCCACCGTGACCTGTAACAACGGTGTGGCTTATACGCTGGCTATGGGGGCAGGTGGCCATGCATCAGGCACACAGCGCCGGGTTGCTAGCGGTACAAACTACTTAAATTATGTGATTAATCAAGGCAGCTCCGCCACCCCGTGGGGGACTAATGGGACGGTGGCAGACACCTCTTTTAACGCCGCCAATGACCTCAACGGTACTGGTACTGGGGCCGCCACCGCCCACGGCTATACCGTAGCCTACACCTTGGCAGGCACAGAGGCCGCAGGCACGTATACCGACCAGGTTTTAGTGACACTGGAGTTCTAAACCAAAACGCGGGGGATTTCCTTGAGCAAGTCCCCCGTGTGATGAATTCTGAAGTCGCGGAGATTAATTGACAGCAGTGCCAATGGTCGGCAAAAAAAAAGACGTTTTGTCCAATTTGCGATGCTGTACCAAAATAAGCATTAGCCTACCGTATTCTATAAACCGCGTATTTTATAAATCCCTCCTCCAGTTCTAAGCCCGGATGTGATACAGATGAAAGCCTTACTGTGGTTATTATTCGCTGTGCTGTGCGCACCCGTTGAAGCGGCGAATTTGTCGGTCACGCCGACGCGGCTGGTGTTGTCCGAAACCACCAATACCGCGACGCTGACTTTCACCAATCACAGCCAGCAGCCCATGTCTTTGCAGATTTTCATGAAGGCGTGGGATCAGGATGAAAACGGTCAGTCACTGCTGACAGACAGCCGCGAGGTGGTGGTTTTTCCGAAAATGTTGGTGATTGAACCGGGTCAAGCACGCCCGGTGCGACTGGGGTTTCAGGGACAATGGCCCGCACATGAGGCGACTTTTCGGATTTTTGCCGACGAATTGCCCCGCATCAATATTCAAACGGGCAGCACTGGCGTGGTGTTTCCAGTGCGCATTAGCATTCCCGTGTTCGTGCGCAAGCAAGCCGATGTCCCTGAGCCAAATTTGGTCATCGCCGGTGCTGAGCTGCGGGCTGGTGGTTTGCGTGTCAGTATCCAAAATGCGGGGCAGCACTCGTTCGCGGTTTCGCCAGTGACAGCAACGCTGTTTGATGGCAAAGATCAGACTATCGGCGTACTAGAAGACAAAGGCTGGCATGTGCTGGCCGAACATGTGGTGCATTTTAGGATGCCCTTAGATAAGGCGCTCTGTGGTCGTGTCCGTGCGGTGAGTATTCGCGCACAGGCAGACGCGGTGGTGAAAACCCAGCGTTATCCCTTGCCGGTGCAAGAGTGTCAAAGCGATCAGTGAGCTTTCCCGACGAGTGCTAAAACATCCCTTCTTGCTTTAACCGTGGTGGGCAGGGTGACGCTAAACCCTGCACGCGGCACACAGCACGCATTTTTTCTGAGCAGCATCGCAGCTTGGCTGGTCTGCGGGTTTTTGTCGGTTGCCGCCGCACCATTGCCCGCACTGGAACCGGTGGTATTACAAACCACGCTGAATCAATACGCCTTTGGTCAACAGTTCTTTTTCTTAGACGCCCAGCAGCAGGTTTATGTATCCAGCGCCACCTTGCAAACACTGGGGATTAAAAAAACCGTCTGGCAGTCTTGGGAGGGCGTTGAGTCCTTTCCCCTGCGGCTTTTAGCTCCGGCTTTGCGCTATCGCTTTGATGAGATTCGGATTCGGCTGGACATCGAAGCAGATCCGACGCTATTCGAGCCACAACAACTCGTCGTACAAGCACCTCCATCAGCCGCCACCCATGCGCTGACCCCAGCGGCATCACGCAGTGCCTTTCTCAATTATCGCCCGACGCTGACCCACACGGCGGGACAAACCGCGCTGGTTTTGCCCGTGGAAGTCGGTTTCAAACAAGGCGCTTGGCTGGCCTACAGCAATTTTATCTATCGTCCTGAATTGGGTTTGCAGCGCTATTTCACCTATTTAAGCTGGGATCGCCCGGTCCAATTGCAGCGGGTGATGTTGGGAGACTTGGTGCCAGCGGTGCAAAAACTCAGCCCCAGTGCGGTGTTAAGCGGCTTGTCGGTGCGTCGTTTATTTACCCTGCAAGCGGATTTTTCGCCTTATCCGCAACTGGATTTGCATCACCTGTTACCGCTGCCCGCGACTGTGGCGCTGTCGCTGAACGAGGAACCGCTCAGGGAATGGCAAGTCAAGCCAGGCGAACTGGTGTTCACCGATTGGCTGCGTGACACTGGACAGGGCGAAGTCAAGCTACGCATTAAAGACCTATTCGGGCGCGAGCAAGAAATTATTCACCCTTATTTGGTCAGCAGCGCCTTGCTGGCTGCGGGTTTACACGACTATCAATACGACGCGGGCTGGCAACGACTGGCCTTCGGCCAAACTGATTTGCGCTGGGGCAACTGGGTGATCACGGGCAGACACCGCTACGGCTTGTCTGCGCAAGTCACGGCTGGACTAGGCTTTGAGTGGCTGTCTGATCGCCAGTTATTCTTGCCAGAATTGACCTGGGTCTGGGGCGGGCGGCTACACAATACCTTGAACCTGGCTTATCTAAGCCAAGCCAGCGGTGACGCGGGCGGCGGCAGTTTGTACAGCACATTTCAGCACCGCCAGTTCAGTGTGAGCCTTGGTGTGGCGCGATATACTGAAACTTATCAAGAGGATAATGACGCTTTGCGTAGCCGTGAGTCGGCTGAATTCACTTGGCATCCCGGTAAACCCTGGGCCAGCGTGGCGCTCCGCTATGAACAAAGCCGTGACTGGCATCAAAACAGCCCCAAGCAACTGCTTGGGCTGTCTTATCAACACAGCGTCTCACCCGATTGGCAGATTTTACTCAACCTGCGTCAACAAACCCAAGACGCGCAAACAGAGTGGGCGGTGTTTGCCAGCCTGCATTATCGACTGGGAAAAAACCGGCGCTTGCGGTTAACCACACAAGTGCAAGCCGAGCAACAACAGCACAAACTCAGTCTGTCGCAGTCGATTGAACGCGGTAGCAGTACCGGTTATCGCCTGAGCCTACAGCAAAACCCAACACAGGATTGGCAAGCCGAAGGACGTTGGCAAGCGCAGGGACAGTACGGCAGCCTCGACACGATTTATACCCAGCAGACCGCCAGCTTGGGCTGGGCCGGGGCTATCGCTTGGTTGCCGGGTTATGGGCTGTCTGCCAGCCGCCCGATAGCCGACAGTTTTGCGCTGGTGGAAACCGGCAAAAGCCAAGTACCGATCCAAGTTGGCGGGCGCACTTTGGGGGTGACGGGCAGCGATGGCAGGGTGTTAATCCCGGAAATCAGCGCGTTTTATGAAAACCGGGTACAGATTCCGCTGGAAGTGCTGCCGCTCAATTATACCCTGAGCGAACCGGTGCAATATCTCAGGCCACCATCTCGTAGCGGGAGCGTATTACGCTTTGATTTGCAACGCTTTACCGCTGTGGAAGGCAGTTTATCTCGCGACGATGGCACGGCGGTGAGCGCCAGCGCGATACAATTGACGCTGAATAACCAAACTCACAGCGGCGAAGTCGGTAAAGCCGGGTATTTTTATCTGGAAAACCTGCCGCCGGGACGTTATGCGGGGCGGGTGATCGATGCAAAACACCCCTGCGTGTTTTATCTGACGATAGTAGAGAGCGATGATGTGGTACAAAGCTTGGGGCAAATTCCCTGCACTGCGCCGCCGTCTTAGGCTGGGCTGCGGGTTATTATTGAGCGCAGGGTCTGCTGCCGCCTATGGCTGCGAACTGGCGGTGTATCCGGTGCAATTTGGTATCTACAGCGGGGCGGCGGTGTACACCCAGGGAGAAGTCATCGTGGAAAACTGCGCCTCGTTTCGGGTGGCACTCAGCGGCGGTTTATCCGGGCATGACGGCCTGCGCTTTCTGTCCGATGGCCGAGGCAATCGCGTGGGCTATGGCTTGTATCAAGATGCCGGACACAGCCTGAGTTGGGGCGACGGTAGTCAAACTGGCGAAGTAGCCAGGGGGCAAGGCTCGGCCCGCTTGATGGTCTATGGACGGGTGCCAGCGGGACAATTGCCGCCCCCTGGCAACTATCAGGATCAGGTGATGGTCACGGTGGAATGGTGAGCGGTGCGCTCAGCGAGTCAAGGCCATGAACAATTCTGGTAACTTCTGCGGGAGACGCTCTACCCGGTCGATGACGGTGTATTGCTGGCCGAACACGTCTTGCACATAGGTGTCGGCATTCGGGTCGAGATTGACGCAGAAGGTATAAATGCCTTGGCGATCCAGTTCTTGGACGGCTTTGTGGGCGTCTTCAATCAACAGACGCGGATCGGCTTCGTCGATGTCGTGCGGCTCGCCATCCGTCAGAATCAGCAGCAGTTTTTTGTCCGCTTGGCGATTAGCCAGATAATGACCAGCGTGACGCATCGCCGCACCCATGCGGGTCGAATAACCGGCTTGCAACGCACCCAGACGGCCTTTCACCGTGTCGTCCCACGCCTCGCTGTAGCCTTTGATGTGTTGATAACGCACTTCGTGGCGGCTGTTGGAAGAGAAGCCGGCTATTGCAAATTCATCGCCCAAGCAGTCAATCGCCCAGCTCAGCAACGCCACCGCTTCTTGGCTGATTTCGAGGATGGTTTGTTCACAGCCTGCGGGGATTTGTTTCAGCGATTCAGAGACATCCAGTAACAACATCACCGCAATGTCGCGCCCATCGTGGCGATGGCTGACATTGATGCGCGGATCGGGCTGGGCGCCGCTTTTGAAATCGATCAGCGAACGTATTGCCACATCCAAATCCAAATCGCTGCCGTCTTCTTGGTAGCGCACTCGCACATAGTGTTGCGGCTTGAGTAAATCCAGTAATTGTTTCAGGCGTTTAGCCAGCGCTTGGTGTTTGAGCAACAGTTGATTGATGAAGTCGGCACTGCCTCCTGGATGCAGACTTTCATACAAACTGACCCAATCTGGGCGGTAAAGCTGGCCCTGATAATCCCATTCGGGATAATGGCGCGGCGGCAAACGGTCGCCGTCTTCGGTCTGGTCAGGATGGCGCTTTTCCTCGAACACTTCCTCTTCGTCGCCTTGTTCGATGTAACGCCACAAATGGCGGTTGTCATCGCGGTAGTCGATTTCGGTGTCGGTGAAATAGACGTTGGCCGCCAAATCCGCTTGACGGCGGGTGCGGGCAATGTAGGCGATTGCCAGCACCGCGATCTCGGCAGTGCCGTGTACCGCTTCCGCCATGAGTGCATGAAAACGCTGTACAAATTCCAACAAATTCGGCTCGGTGTAACCGTGCTGAGGATTCAAAATCGCATAGGAAAACATCGCCAGCCGGTGACGGATACAAGATTCGCGCTCTGGATCGCAAGCATCCTGAGCGGGCGCTGGATGTAACGCCAACCAGAGCCGACGCAAGCCGGGATAACGCTGCATCGCGAGATATTCCACCCGGCTGTCTTCAAAAATCTCTATCGCAACCCGCTGAAACGGGCTGTAATTGTCGGCGATGATCGAATTGCTCCAGATTTTATGCGCCGCCACATGCGCAATCAGCGCCCGATAGCGGTCGATGCCCACCACACCGTCGCGGTCGTCATACACATCCGGCACCCGAATCCCACGATCATCGAAATAAGGCATGGGTTTGCGCAAGTGATCGAAGGCGTTGGAATAGGGCACAAACTGTTCTTCGCGATCCCAAAGCGCCCGCAGACACAAATCAAGCTGGCGCTCGTGGTCGGCATATAAAGTGCCGTGGCGCTCGCGCTGTAACACCGCCCGGCTGTCTGCCGATTGCAACATGAAATAATCGCGCTGGCGTTCGGGATGGTGCAGATAATGGCTTAAGCCGTATTCAATCCAATTGCGCAGCCCTTGCCAGGCCAATTCTTGCAACAAGCCGGGCATTCTCACCAGTAATTCGCTCGCGCTGGGACTGGGAATAGTGGTCGCTTGTTTGTCGTGAATCGAACTGCTGGTGCGTTCCATGAATTCCAGCACCAGCCGACAATAATTTTCCAATAATTCCAGACTGCCTAACCGCCGCGACACTTCTGCCAACGATTGCAAAAAAGCGGGTATCGCCCGGCCATTGGGACTGCGCGAGATTTTCCACACCGTTTGCGACACCAAACTCAACACGGCTTCGCCAAGACGGTGGGCCACTTCTGGCATTTCTTCGAGATACACCAAAACCGGTTCAACTCCGCGCCCAATGAGGCAAATCAACGAAGCGCCGTCCAGATAATCTTTAATCCCTGCCGGAGACAGCAGCACCTTCGCCCCGTTAATGCAATCTGCAAATACCGGGTCGATTTCTTTGAAATTGCAAGTGAGTTGTTGGCGGTAGGTTTCTAGTTCATTATTTTTCATGGTTTTTTATCTCCAGCCAAAATTGATCAAATGACTATCCATGATGCCGTTTTCTGTGGCAATTGGGGCATAGAGCAACTAAATTCTCCAATTCATCCATCCCGCCTTGTGATAAAGGCTTAATGTGATGCACTTCTAAATAAGGTTCACCTGTCGATTTATGATTAAAAGGCGCAGGTTGTTTACAATCTTGGCAAATGCCTTCAGCTATTCTTTTAGTACATTCAACAAGGATCGCGTCACGATCATAACTTACCGTATAATGATAATATTTTGTGGGTTTTTCATGGATATTTGCAGCCAATTTTTTCAATTCTGGCAATGATTTTTTGCGCAATTGATTTGATAAATGTAGATTATTATTTTCAATTGATTCCAGAAAATAATCTGGATTAGATAATAGTTGCCCAGTTTTTTCAGTTAAATAAGCAATAGCACCGACAGCATGGGCGTTTTTGCTCTTGCTTAAAATGCGAGTGTGTGTCATTGCGTAATCAATAAATGTTCGATTGCTGTCCTGAAGTAATGACAGTTGCTCTACCTGGTTATCGCTAATCAAACAACCCACAGAGCCAGGCACTTTTACCAAATACTCTAGGAACTCTGGTGGATCAGATGAATCAAGCTCTGTTCCATGTTGAAATGTCCTGAATTTAATTGAAGAGTTTTTAATTTCAGCAGGTAATTTATCCAGCATACAACTGACTAAAAATTCTGATGATTTAATATTGATACAATATTCCTGTCCCACATTAAAACGCAGTAATTTTCCTGTCTGACATAAATTCAGATTCCAATTGCTATTATCTAAAGCGGTTGCATAGAGAATTTGTTCTGCTAAAAATTTTAAGACAACTTCTTGATGTGCTGGCGCTATCAGAGATTCTATAGCTTGTCTCGCATCCGTGATGCTGTTTCTATCTAATTTAGCCATCTTAATCTATCTGGTTTCTGGTGTTTACCAGCCAGGGTGAACACCATAGCTGGTATTTGATCTGATTTTTTATCCCGCAAACACCACATCAATCGCATGATTTAAAGTTGAGCGAATATCGGCATCATCGGTGATGGGATTGACTAAGCTCATGCGGCAAGCGGCTATCGGTGCAATGCCACGTTTAATCAAACGGGCAGCATACACCAGCAGGCGAGTAGAAATGCCTTCATCCAAACCGTGGCCTTTGAGATTGCGCGCAGTACCAGCAATTTTGACTAATTTGCTGGCAATTTCCAGATTAGAGTCGGTTTCTTTAGCGATGATTTCTGCTTCTAAAGCCGCAGTCGGGTAATCAAAGTTTAAGCCGGAGAAACGTTGTTTGGTGGATTGTTTCAAATCTTTCATCAGGCTTTGATAACCGGGATTATAAGAAATCACCAGTTGAAAATCAGGATGCGCGGCGACTAATTCGCCTTTTTTATCCAGCGGCAAAGTGCGGCGGTGATCGGTGAGTGGGTGAATCACCACGGTGGTGTCTTGGCGGGCTTCGACGATTTCATCCAGATAACAAATCGCGCCGATACGAGCGGCAGTGGTCAGCGGGCCGTCCAGCCAGCGAGTGCCGTTAGCATCCAGCAAATAACGCCCAATCAAATCGGAGGCGGTCATGTCTTCATTACAAGCCACGGTGATCAACGGCTTATTAAGTTTCCACGCCATGTATTCGACAAACCGGGATTTACCACAACCGGTTGGGCCTTTGAGCATCAGCGGCAGGCGTTCATCATAGGCGGCTTGATAGAGCGCGATTTCATCGCCTTGGGCTTGATAATAGGGTTCTTGGTGAATCTGATATTGGCTAATAGTGTTCATAATCTCCCCCGTTAGAGGCTTGAATGAAACATCGCATTTCTGATAAAAAAGCCCCCGTAAACGGAGGCTTTTCAAGCTCAGTGCGGTGTCACTTTATTTGTGACCAGACACACCGAGTTTTTCACGCCAGCCTGGGAACAATTTGTCGGCATCGCCTGGGAAGGATTCAAAGGCGCGGGCAAATTCTTTGTGTTCTTTGGCGAATTCAATCGGATCAGCGCCGTCTTTCCAGCATTGATAAGCCTGACGCAGAGAAATAGCGCCAGCGGCGGGGCTGTCGATGTGACCGTAAGAACCGCCACCAGCGGTGTTAATCACGTTGCCGTGGCCTAAGTTTTCAAAGAAACCCGGTAAACGCAGTGCGTTCATGCCGCCGGAAATGATCGGGGTGGTGGGCTTCATGCCATACCATTTCTGGAAATAAACTGGCCCTTGGCATTCGTCACGTTCGATCATGTAAGCGATGTTTTTGTCGTCGCCTTCGCCTTCCATTTTGCCATAGCCCATCGTGCCGACATGGATACCGGACGCGCCTTGCAAACGGGACATTTTGGCTAACACAAATGCGGTGTAGCCGCGTTTAGCTGACGGTGAAGTGACTGCACCGTGACCGGCACGGTGGTAATGCAGATATTGGCCGGGGTATTGACGACGCGCAGTAGTCACCATGCCGGGGCCGCCGACATAACCGTCTACCAAGAACGCGACTTTATCCGCGTCCGGGCCAAAGGTTTCCAGAATGAAATCAGCGCGGGCACACATTTCATAATGGTCGTCGGCGGTGATGTTGGCGGAGAACAGTTTAGCCTGACCGGTTTCGTCCTGGGCGCGTTTCATGGCGTCATACACCAGCGGATAGACTTTCTTCGCCGGGCAGAACACTTGATTGCCCTGGGGTTCGTCGTTCTTGATGAAGTCGCCGCCCAACCAGAACTGGTAAGCCGCATGGGCGAAGGGTTCGGGACGCAAGCCCAGTTTGGGTTTGATGATGGTGCCAGCAATGTAGCCGCCGTCTTTGAGCGGACGGCCTAAAATACGCCACATATCGGAAATGTCTTTAGCCGGGCCGTCGAACAACTGGATAGCGCGCTCTGGCATGTAGAAATCAATCATTTTGGCATGTTCAATATCACCCATGCCTTGGTTGTTACCGATGACCAGGGTCAAGAACGACACCAGCATCATACGTCCGTCGGTGATATTGCGATCAAACAAGTCAATCGGATAGGCGATGCGCATATCTTCGGTGGCTTCGTCAATGAAGTACACCAGCGCATCCACGCCTTTGGTGAAGTCGTCGGTGGTGCAGACTTCGACATTGGTGCCGGTAGAGGATTCAGCCGCGAAATGTGTGGCGGCCTCCAGATAACCGTAGCCCACTTTGGGCTTCATTTTGTAGGCTACCAGAATATGTTTGCCGCCTGCGATGAGGTCTGCTTCTTTTAAGCTCAGGTCGGAATAGCGACTGGATTGGTCAAGTGACATCTTTGAAAATCTCCTGCATTTTTATGGTGACGGGGTTGCCCCGGTTTCAATCCACGCCTGGCCTCTTCTGCCAAGCGAAAACCCGATAAAGTCAGCCACCGCTGCTCTGCTGAGTCACAGGTGGTCGGTTCAAGTTCAGATGGCGTCAGTATAGAGAGATTAAATTATAAGTAAATACGAATGTTTTTATGATGACAATAAGTAGATACTTATCCTAAAGAACGCTGCGCTAGGCACAGGGAGGCAAGGCGCGACTGCTTTGTGGGGTACGCTGCGCCTCTGAAATCGGCTAGATTTAGGTTCAGCCGTCAAAACGACCCCGCTGCTAATCCGGTCAATGTCGTAATCTGTGCCTCACTAAATCCCAGTTCGCGCATTTTCTGTGCGGTCTCCAACTTTGCCCGCTGTTCGCCTGCTGCTAATCCTTCCGCCAAGCCCTCTGCTTTGCCCTCTGCCTTGCCTTCTTCCCAGGCAGTGAGTACCACCGCTTTTGCGCTCATATAATCGAGCAGATTCTTTTCATATTGATGGTATTGTTCTTGATTCAGATTGGCAAGTTCGGCAGTGTGAAAAGCTTTTTGGAAAATCTGTTCATTGAGAATCGCAGGAATATGGTCAAAACTCTCAAGATTCTTCAGAAAGTAAATCCATTGATCAAAGCGAGTCTCCAGTTCAGCTTCAGTTTTATTGAACAGCGGCATTTGCAGGAATTTAAAATGCAGTTTATCGAAGAATAAATCGCCGTCTTGATCGCGTAATGCGATGTCGCGGCGGAATTTACGCTGTTCTTCCTGCTCGTCGTATTCAAAGTCGAGAATGGCTATGAAGTACACCGGGGCGAGTTTAAACAACCAGTCGCCTTTTTTAGCCTGCTCTCGAATGGGGAAAGTGGCGTAGTACACCGAGCGGTCTTTGAAAAAATTCATTTTGGCTTTCTGCATTTCAACAATGAACTGTTCACCTTGTGTGCTGGTGCAGTGTATGTCAAAAATAGCCTTTCGTTCTAAGGGAATATCAGGCAGTTGTTCTGGATTTTTGAAGTGTAGTTCGGCAATTTGGTGGTGTGCAGGCAAAATTTGATTGAGAAAATCGGTGAGCAAATCCTTGTTAGCCTCTTCGCCAAAGAGTTTTTTGAAACCAAAATCGGTGTAGGGATTGAGGTATTTGGACATGTGCTTGCTCCTAAAATGAAAAAACTTACTCAATTGTACAACCGAGCGGGTTTTTTCTCACGACTTTCCGGCGTTCAGCAGGGGTCAATAAGCCACAGCGACCGGGTTGCTGGGGTGATCCAGAGGGCGAGATAATGGCCTTGATAATCTCTGGCGGTGTCTGGGCAGCGGACTCGTCCAAGTTTTATAACCATTTTAATAACAAAGAGTTACGCTGTGATTTTGAAAAAAAATGTCAGAAAAAGCCCTGAAAAACAGCCTTGCTGGCATAAAAACTTATTATTATTCAAATAATTATAAGTTAGACAAGTCTAGTAATGACCAACACGACGCTGCCGATGGGAATTGTTACCCCTATCCCTACTCAATTGAGTGCTGATCGCTGATAATAGGGAAACCTAAGCGCGACCGGTTTCGCCGGTGCATTTTCCTTTAAGACCCTATCACGAGTAATCCACGCCACATGAACAGTGAATTTTCCCGCATTAACCGGCTTCCCCCTTATGTCTTTGGTGTGGTCAAAGAATTGACTGCTGCCGCGCGGACACGGGGCGAGGACATTATCGATTTCGGCATGGGTAATCCCGACCAGCCGACGCCTAAGCACATCGTGGATAAATTGGTGGAAGCGGCGTTGCGCGAAGACACCCACCGTTATTCGATGTCCAAAGGTATTCCGCGCCTGCGCCGGGCGATCACCCATTGGTATGCGACCCGTTATCAAGTCGAGCTAGACCCGGATCGGGAAGCGATTGTGACGATAGGTTCCAAAGAAGGCTTGGCGCATCTTGCTTTAGCCACGATGGGGCCTGGCGATGTGGTGTTGGTGCCCAATCCAGCCTATCCGATTCATCCCTATGGTTTTATTATCGCCGGTGCGGATGTGCGCCATGTGCCGCTGGTGCCGGGTGTGGATTTCTTCGCTGAACTGGTGAAAGCGATTCAGGAATGCTGGCCGCGTCCTAAAATGCTGGTGTTAAGCTTCCCGGCCAATCCCACCACGCAATGCGTGGACTTGGCGTTTTTTGAAAAAGTGGTGGCGATTGCGCGTGAGCATGAAATCTGGGTGGTGCAAGATTTGGCCTATGCCGATTTGGTGTTTGATGGCTATGTTGCCCCTTCGATTTTGCAAGTGCCCGGTGCCAAAGAAGTGGCGGTTGAATCCTTCACTCTGTCCAAGAGCTATAACATGCCCGGCTGGCGCGTAGGTTTTATGGTGGGCAATCCGACCTTAATTCATGCACTAGGCCGGATTAAATCCTATCTGGATTACGGCACGTTTACCCCGATACAAGTTGCTGCAATCGCCGCACTCGAAGGCCCGCAAGACTGCGTGAACGAGATTCGCGACATGTACCAAAAACGCCGGGACGTGCTGTGCGAAGGCTTGTGCGCTGCGGGTTGGCAAGTGGAAAAACCCAAGGCGACGATGTTCGTGTGGGCGCAAATTCCCGAAGCTTATCGGGCAATGGGTTCGTTAGAATTCACCAAAAAACTGTTGGCAGAAGCCAAAGTCGCGGTGTCGCCCGGCATCGGCTTTGGCAATTATGGGGATGATCATGTGCGTTTTTCGCTGATCGAAAACCCACACCGCACTCGCCAAGCGGTGCGCGGCATTAAAACTATGTTGAAAAAAGGGTAACTACCTGTCTGTCTAAAACTAATATTCACCGCAGAGGCGCGGAGTACGCAGAGAAAAACCGCAAAGCGAATGACTGATCTTTGCACCCTCTGCGTCTCTGCGGTAAATTTTTTTGGAGTAGGTAGTGACAACGGACACAGATTGAAACAAACACAACCACAAGGATTTCTTACACATGCATCCGGTTAAAGTCGGTTTACTCGGTTTAGGTACAGTCGGCGGTGGGGTAGTCAATGTCCTGCTGCGTAACAGCAGCGAGATCGCGCGCCGCGCTGGGCGTGGCATTCGCGTCACTCACGCCAGTATGCGCACGCTGAACAAAAAGCGCATTTGCCCCACCGAGGGCATTATCTTGACCGACCAACCCATGACCGTGGTCAACAATCCCGACATCGACATCGTGGTTGAATTGATCGGCGGCACCACCCGGGCGCGGGAACTGGTGATGAAAGCCATCGCTAACGGCAAACATGTGGTGACTGCCAACAAGGCATTGATTGCGCTGCATGGCAATGAAATCTTTGCCGAAGCCCAAAAACAGGGAGTGATTGTCGCCTTTGAAGCCGCCGTCGCAGGCGGTATCCCGATCATTAAAATCATTCGCGAAGGCTTGAGCGGCAACCGTATCAACTGGGTGGCGGGCATCATCAACGGCACCACCAATTTTATTCTCACCGAAATGCGCGAAAAGGGCCGTGAATTTAACGATGTCCTGAAAGAAGCCCAAGCCAAAGGCTACGCCGAAGCCGATCCCACCTTCGACGTGGAAGGCATCGACGCGGCGCACAAACTCACCATCCTCAGCGCGATAGCGTTTGGCGTGCCGTTGAACTTTCCAGCGGTCTACACCGAAGGCATCACCAAGATCGACCGCGAAGATGTCACTTACGCTGAACAATTCGGCTATCGCATCAAACACCTGGGTTTTGCACGGCGCACCAGTCAAGGCGTGGAAGCGCGAGTACATCCGACCCTCATCCCGGAAAAACGCCTGATTGCCAATGTCAACGGCGTGATGAATGCCGTGGTGGTACGCGGCGATGCAGTCGGCCCTACCCTGTATTACGGAGCCGGTGCGGGTGCCGAACCCACCGCCTCGTCGGTGATTTCTGACCTGGTAGACGTGGTGCGCAGCCTCACCACCGATCCTGAAAACCGCGTGCCACATCTGGCCTTTCAAGCCAGCACCATCGCCCAAGACGTGCGCTTTCTCGACATCGAAGAAGTCAAGACTGGCTATTATTTGCGCATGACGGTACTGGATCAGCCCGGGGTGTTGGCCCATGTTGCCACCGTGTTAAGCGAAGCGGGGATCAGCATCGAAGCGGTCACTCAGCGCGAACCGCCCAGCGGAGCCAAACACGCCTGTATCGTGCTGATTACCCACGCGGTGTTAGAACAACGCATGAGCTTGGCCCTGGAAAAAATTGAAGCCCTACCGGAAATCGTCGGCAAAGTAGTGAGACTGCGGGTAGAAACGCTAGACGCCTAACGCCAGTTACCCAGAGCGGGGCGCTATGCCCCGCTTTTTATTTTTCCCGATAACCCTGTGGGTTCCCCAGTGTCTTCTTTCCTGCACAATTGGCTGCGGCCTTCGGTTTTGTATTCTGTGGTGACACGGCCTTCGACTGCGCCAGAAGGGTGGCGGCCTTGGTTGGCCGCGCTGTTACCGGTGTTATGTCTGCTACCCTTTCTCGACAAAGCGCTCAATATTGACGACCCGCTGTTTGTCTGGAGTGCGCAACACATTCTGAGCAATCCCTTTGATTTTTATGGTTTTGCGCTGAATTGGTACGGCGCGCCGGACTTTATGCACAACGTGAATCAGAATCCACCAGGCACCGCCTATTATCTGGCGCTGTTTGGTGGCTGGTGGGATTGGCAGGAAA
>Ga0209575_10000157_pt1 | contig 69265 bp, 63 predicted proteins | sample Medcelwee11metaG_FD_187172 | JGI IMG/M metagenome (GOLD analysis project Ga0209575, IMG submission 187172) | Freshwater pond sediment microbial communities from the University of Edinburgh, under environmental carbon perturbations - Medium... | ecosystem: Environmental > Aquatic > Freshwater >... | reverse complement strand
TGCCGAGCAGGCCGTTCTCGCTCTGCAGCCAGACCTCCATGCCCTCGGGGATGTAGTTGGCGACCAGGGTCGGCAGGCCGATGCCGAGGTTGACGTAGAAGCCGTCCTGCAGCTCCCGGGCGGCGCGTTGCGCCATTTGTTCACGAGTCCAGGCCATGGTCAGGCGCTCCGTACGGTGCGTTGTTCGATGCGTTTTTCCGGGGTGGGGTTGAGCACCAGGCGGTGCACGTAGATCCCCGGCAGGTGGATCTGGTCGGGGTCGAGCGCGCCGGTCGGGACGATCTCCTCGACCTCGGCCACGCAGACCCGTCCGGCCATCGCCGCCAGCGGGTTGAAGTTGCGCGCGCTCTTGCGAAACAGCAGGTTGCCGGCCCGGTCGGCCTTCCACGCCTTGACCAGCGCCACGTCGGCGGTCAGGGACTTCTCCATCACGTACCACTGGCCGTCGAACTGGCGGGTTTCCTTGCCCTCGGCGACCAGGGTGCCGTAGCCGGTCTTGGTGTAGAAGGCCGGGATGCCGGCGCCGCCGGCGCGCAGCTTCTCGGCCAGGGTGCCCTGGGGGGTGAATTCCACCTCCAGTTCGCCGGTCAGGTACTGGCGCTCGAATTCCTTGTTCCCGCCGACGTAGGAGGAAATCATTTTGCGGATCTGCCGGGTGGCGAGCAGCAGGCCGAGGCCGAAGTCGTCGACCCCGGCGGTATTGCTGATCGCGGTGAGGTTCTTCTTGCCGGAGTCGCGCAGGGCGGCGATCAGCGCCTCGGGGATGCCGCACAGGCCGAAGCCGCCGACGGCGAGGGTCATGCCGTCCGCCACCAGCCCGTCGAGGGCCGCGTGGGCATTGGGGTAGGTCTTGTTCATCGTTTCAGTCTCGGGGTACAGGTCGTTCGGAGAACGGGCAGCCGGGCGCGGTGGCGCTCGCCGCCCGCGTCGGGCCTATCGGCGCTGTGGATCGAAGGCCTTGGGCAGGCCCGACCAGCAGCCGTCGTAGTCGCTCTGGAGCTGCGGGCTGTCGAGGGCGAAGCGGCTCGGGCGCAGCACCTGGCCGGTTTCGAACATGAAGGCCAGGGTGTTCTCGATCTTCTGCGGCTTGAGGTCGGCGGCGATGGCCTGGCGGGTGGTCGCCGCGTCGGGGCCGTGGGCGCTCATGCGGTTGTGCAGCGAGGCGCCGCCGGGCAGGAAGCCGCCGGCCTTGGCGTCGTAGACGCCCTGGATCAGCCCCATGAATTCGTTCATCAGGTTGCGGTGGAACCACGGCGGGCGGAAGGTGTGCTCGGCGACCATCCAGCGCGGCGGGAAGATCACGAAGTCGACGTTGGCCTGGCCGGGCACGCTGCCGGGCGAGGTCAGCACGGTGAAGATCGACGGGTCCGGATGATCGAAGCTGACCGTGCCGAGGGTGTTGAAGCGGCGCAGGTCGTAGCTGTAGGGGACGTGGTTGCCGTGCCAGGCGACCACGTCCAGCGGTGAGTGGTCCAGCTCGCAGGCCCACAGCTCGCCGAGGAATTTCTGCACTAGCCGCACCGGCCCGGAGCGATCTTCGTAGCGGGCGAGCGGGGCGAGGAAGTCGCGGGGGTTGGCCAGGCCGTTGCTGCCGATCGGCCCCAGTTCGGGCAGGCGCAGCGGGCAGCCGTGGTTCTCGCACAGGTAACCGCGCGCCGTGGCGTCGAGCAGCTCGACGCGAAAGCGCATCCCGCGCGGCACCACGGCGATCTGCAGCGGGCCGATCTCCAGCCGCCCCAGCTCGGTGTCGATGCCCAGGCGCCCGGACTCGGGGACGATCAAGAGTTCGCCGTCGCCGTCGAAGAACACCGACTCCATCGAGGCATTGGCGCGGTAGAGGAAGACGCTCACCCCGCTGGCCTGCTCCGCCGGGGCGGTGGCCGCCAGGCGGATCAGGCCGTCGAGGAAGTCGGTGCGCTCGGCCGGCACCGCGAAGGGGCTCCAGCGCAGCCGGTTGGGGGTGATCGGCCCCGGTTCGAGGCCCGCGAGCTGGCGCTCCAGGCGCAGGAAGGGCGGGTGGCCGGCCGAGGGGCGGATGCGGTACAGCCAGGTCCGCCGCGCCTCGCTGCGCGGCACGGTGAAGGCGGTGCCGGAGAGTTGCTCGGCATACAGGCCGTAGGGGAGCCGCTGCGGCGAGTTCTGCCCGACGGGCAGGGCGCCCGGCAGGGCCTCGCTGCTGAAGGTGTTGCCGAAGCCCGACTGGCTGGCCGGGGTCGAGGGTTCTGGCGTGTGCATGGCGATCTTCCTCGCTCTTGTTATCACGGTGTGGCGTTCAGGGGCCGGGAGCGCTCATCCGACGAAGTCCGGCTGCCGCTCCCACTGGGCGTCGGCGAAGGCGGGCAGGGCCATGCATTCGTCGAAGATGCCCATCAGCAGCGGCACATGGTCGAGCCGGGCGTCGAAGCGCCGGGCGTTGAAGATCTGCGGCACCAGGCAGAGGTCGGCCAGGCCCGGCCGGTCGCCCTCGATGAAGCGGCCGTGGGCGCCGCCGGCGCGCACCTGCGCTTCGAGCTGGGCCAGGCCGTCGACCACCCAGTGGCGGTACCAGGCGTTGCGGGCCGCCTCGCCGGCTTGCAGCTCGCGGCCGAGGTAGCCGAGCACCCGCAGGTTGTTGAGCGGGTGGATGTCGCAGGCGATGGCCAGGGCGGCGGCCCGCACCCGCGCCCGCGCCGCCGGCTCGCGGGGCAGCAGGGGCGGCTCGGGGCGGGTTTCCTCGAGGTAGTCGAGGATGGCCAGCGACTGCACCAGGCGCTGCCCGTCGATCTCCAGTACCGGCACCAGGGCGGCCGGGTTGACGGCGCGGAAGGCCTCGCCGAGCTGCTCGCCATGGAGCAGGTCGACCGCCGCGTATTCATACGCCAGGCCCTTGAGGTTGAGGGCGATGCGCACGCGGAACGAGGCCGAGGAGCGCGCGGCGCTGTAGAGGCGGATCATGGGCGCACCTCGCGGGCCGGCAGCACGGTGCCGGCGCAGTCGCCGAAGCCGATGCGGCGGGCACCTTCGCGCTCGCAGTGGCCGCGCAGGATCACCGTGTCGCCGTCCGCCAGGAAGGTGCGGGTCTCGCCACCCGGCAGGGCGATCGACTGCTTGCCGCCCAGGGTCAGTTCCAGCAGCGAGCCGCCCTCGCCGGGCGCCGGTCCCGATTGCGTGCCGCTGCCGAGCAGATCGCCCGGCTGCAGGTTGCAGCCACCCACGGTGTGGTGGGCGAGCATCTGCGCCAGGGTCCAGTAGGCGTCGCGGAAGTTGCTCTCCATGAGCTTGTGCGGCGCCTCGCCGCGTTCGCGCATGGCGGCGGTCTGCAGCAGCACCTCGAAGCGCAGGTCGAGGGCGCCGGAGTCGCGGTTGAAGGCGCTGTCGAGGTAGGGCAAAGGCTGCGGATCGCCGGCCGGGCGCAGGAAGGGCGCGCGGAAGGGCGCCAAGGCGTCCATCGTCACCACCCAGGGGGAAATCGTGCTGGCGAAGTTCTTGGACAGGAAAGGGCCGAGCGGCTGGTATTCCCAGGCCTGGATGTCGCGCGCCGACCAGTCGTTGAGCAGCACGGTGCCGAACAGGTGGTCTTCGGCCTGCTCCATCGGTACCGGCTCGCCGAGGGCATTGGCGCTGCCGACCAGCACGCCCAGTTCCAGCTCGTAGTCGAGGCGGCGGCAGGGCACGAATTCGGGGCGCTCGGCGTCGGGCGCCTTCACCTGGCCGCGCGGGCGCTGGAAGGTCTGGCCGGAGACGCCGATCGACGAGCAGCGACCGTGGTAGCCGATCGGTATCCACTTGTAGTTGGGCAGCAGCGGGTTGTCCGGGCGGAACAGGCTGCCGACCGTGGTGGCGTGGTGGATGCCGGTGTAGAAGTCGGTGTAGTCGTTGATGCGGCAGGGCAGGTCGTATTCCGCCTCGGCCTGGGGCAGCAGCGCGCCGGCGAGGTCGGCCTGGCGCGGGCTGCCGGCGCTCAACGCCGCGGACAGCGCGGCGCGCAGGCGGCGGCGCACCTCGGGGCCCTGGGCCATGAAGGCGTTGAGGTCGCCTGCGGCGAGCGGTGCGAGCGCGGCCTGCACCTCGCCGCTCCAGCCGCCGGCCGCGGCGGCACGGGCTAAATCGAGAATCTGGTCGCCGATGGCCACGCCGATCCGCCAGGACTCGTCGCTGCCGGTGCGGCGGAAGCGGCCGTAGGGCAGGTTCTGGATCGGGAAATCGGTCGCGGCGTCATTGGCCGAGGCGACCCAGCTGTGCAGCGCCGGGTCGTGGGTGGCATCGAGCAGCGGAGCGTTGTTCATGGGGTCTTCCTGTTTTTCCTGTGGACCCGGCCGGCGAGCGCCGCGGCTGTCCGCGGGGCTGTCGAAAGGCATGCCGTGGTACTTGAACCTTAGCGTGGCGGGAGCGGCCCCGGTCGCCAAATGCCTGCCGCCCGCCCTGACGAGGGATCGTCTCGGGTCCGGGGACCGGCGGCTTTCGGCCACCGGCAGGCTGCAGGTCAGGCGGTCGCGGCGCGGCCCCTGCCGGTCAATGGTCGGCGGAGAATTCCTTCTCGTGCAGGAAGGCCGCATGGCGAACGGTGCTGCGGGTGCGGCTCCATTCCTCGACCATCGGGCCGGCCAGCTCGTGCAGTTTCTCCAGCACGCCGGGTTCCACGGTATCGGCCGCCAGCTCGATGCGATGGCCGTTCGGGTCGACGAAGTAGATCGACTGGAACATTTCGTGGTTGGTCGGCCCGAGCACCTCGATGCCCTGCGACTTCAGCCGCTCCTTGGTGGTCAGCAGGGTGTCCATGTCGGCCACCCGGAAGGCGATGTGCTGGACCCAGGCCGGGGTGTTCTCGTCGCGGCCCATCGGCGGCGAGTTGGGGATCTCGAAGAAGGCCAGCACGTTGCCGGCGCCTGCGTCGAGGAAGATGTGCATGTAGGGATCGGGCTCCTTGGTCGAGGGCACCCGGTCCTCGGAAATCGCCAGCATCAGATCCATGCCGAGCGCTTCTCGGTAGAACTCGATGGTCTGCTTTGCGTCGCGGCAGCGATAGGCCGCGTGATGGATACCTTGCAACAGGCTCATGGACTCTCTCCTGGTCTACGGGTCAGATTACGCCGCGGCGTTCCTGGTCTTTCTCGATCGAGCGGAACAGGGCGCCGAAGTTGCCTTCGCCGAAGCTCAGGTTGTTCTCGCGCTGGATGATCTCGACGAAGATCGGGCCGATGATGTTCTTGGTGAAGATCTGCAGCAGGTAGCCGTCCTGGTCGCCGTCGACCAGCACGTGGTGGCCGCGGATGCGGTCCTTGTCCTCGCGCACGTTCGGCAGGCGCTGGAACACGTCGTCGTAGTAGTTCGCGTCGATGTCGAGCATTTCGATCGGGCCGCCCTTCATGGCGTCCAGCGAGGCGAGGATGTCGTTGGTGCTGAAGGCCAGGTGCTGCACGCCCGGACCGTTGTACTCGGTCAGGTACTCGGAGATCTGGTCCTTGTCGTCCTTCGGCTGGTTGATCGGGATGCAGAAGCTGCCGTCCGGCGAGCGCAGCGCGTAGCTGGTCAGGCCGGTCTTCACGCCCTTGATGTCGAAGTAGCGCACTTCGGTGAAGCCGAAGATTTCCTTGTAGAAGGCGCCCCACTTTTCCATCTGGCCCTGCGGCACGTTGTTGGTCAGGTGGTCGATTTCCAGGAAGCCCTTGTCCGCCTGAAGCTTCGGTTGGTCGAGCGGGACGAAATCGGTGTCGTAGATCGAGCCTTTGGTGCCGAAGCGCTCGATGAAATAGATCAGGCTGTCGCCGATGCCGTAGATGGCCGGGTAGGGCAGGTCGCAGTCCTTCGGCTCGGCAGGGCGGGCGCCGCGGCGCACGGCTTCCTGCCGGGCGAACGCGGCGTCGTCGACGCGCCAGCCCATGGAGCTGATCGACGGGCCGTGGGCTTTCGCGAAGCGGCCGGAGAAGCCTTCGCGCTCGCCGTTGAGCAGGAAATTGATGCCGTTCTGGTTGTAGCAGGTGATGTCGAGCGTCGGGTGGCGGTGCTTCTTCGAGAAGCCGAAGGCCCAGAACAGAGCGTCGAGCTGTTCGAGCGCCTCTCCGGTGAATTCGGTGAACTCGATGCCGCGCAGGCCGATGGGGTTCTTGTCGTTCATGTCGCATCTCCTTGGAAGGTGGAGGACTGCCTGGGTGGTGGGGCAGTGCACAATGGCGACTTTAGGAATTGATCTACATCAAAAAAAGCGGAAATATCTGTCTGTGTAAATCTAATATTTAGATCATGTTGTTCGGGAGAACTGCCCTGTGTCCATCGATCTCGAATCCCTGGCCGCGCTCGATGCGGTCGTGCGCCATGGCGGCTTCGGCCGCGCCGCCCAGCACCTGCACAAGGTCCAGTCGGCGGTCAGCTATCAGGTGCGCAAGCTGGAGGAGCAGCTCGGCCTGCCGCTGCTCGACCGCGAGGGCTACCGGGTGCGCCTCACCCCGGCCGGCGAGGCGCTGCTCGCCGAGGGCCGCCGCCTGCTCGGGCATGCCGACCGCTTCGAGGCCCTGGCCCGCCAGTTCATCGACGGCTGGGAGCCGCGCCTGCTGCTGGTGGCCGACGGGATCCTGCCGCTCGATGCGGTGTTCCTGGCGCTCAAGGCCCTCGCCGACGAGCATGTGCCGACCCGCGTGCAGGTGAAGATCGAGTTCATGTTCGGCGTGCAGTACCGCTTCGAGAAGGAGCGCGCCGACCTGATGATCGTCAAGGACTACGAGCCCGACCACCTGCTGCATGCCGAGCCGCTGCCGGAGATCGAGTGCGTGCTGTGTACCTCGCCCGGGCACCCGCTGGCCGCCGCCGGCGAGGTGGATCTGGCCCTGCTGCAGGAGCATGTGGAACTGACGGTGCAGGACTCCAGCGACCGCGGCGACGATCGCCACATGTTCGGCGGCGACCGGGTGTACTACCTCTCGGGTTTTTCCGCCAAGCAGCAGGCGCTGCACATGGGGCTGGGCTTCGGCTGGATGCCGTTGTACCTGGTGGCCGACCAGCTGGCGCGCGGCGAGCTGGTGGAGGTGCGCTACCGGGGCGGCTCGCGCTACCGTTTCACGCCGGTGCTGGTGCAGCGGCTGGACAAGCCGCTGGGGCGGGCGGGGCAGCGTCTGGCGGAGCTGCTCAGACGGGGCGCGCGGCTGGAGGGAGCGTCCGGGAGCCCCGCCTGAGGCAGCTTCCGCTCCGACCGATGGTGGTGTGACCCGTCCGGCAAAGAACGCACATCGGTCAGGTTTTTCCTGTATAGTAGCCACCGGCCCGAGCGGCCGCGTTCAGGTAGCAACTTCCCCGAAGCTCCGCCTTCGGCTGCGGGTCCGCCTTGCGGACTATCCTTGACGATTCATCCCATCCATCACGCGTTCTCGCAAATTCTTGCCGACCGGGCTGCCAGGGTGACCTTCGGGTCTTTGCATGGCATGCGCGCAGCCTTCGGCCTTGGGTTTGCGGATGCACATTGAGGCAGATCCAATGACCCAGGAGACCGGCGGCTTCGCCGCACTCGGTATTCATCCCGCCGTACTCGCCGCCATCACCGCCGTGGGCTATGAGGAACCATCCCCCATCCAGGCCCAGGCGATCCCGGTGATCCTCGCCGGTCACGACATGATCGGCCAGGCCCAGACCGGCACCGGCAAGACCGCGGCCTTCGCCCTGCCGATGCTCTCGCGCATCGACCCGGCGCGTCGCGAGCCGCAGCTGCTGATCCTCGCGCCGACCCGCGAGCTGGCCCTGCAGGTGGCCACCGCCTTCGAAACCTATGCCAGCCAGCTGTCCGGCGTCGGCGTGGTGGCGGTCTACGGCGGCGCGCCGATGGGTCCGCAGCTGAAGGCGCTGCGCCAGGGCGCGCAGATCGTGGTGGCCACCCCCGGCCGCCTGTGCGACCACCTGCGTCGCGACGAGCAGCTGCTCTCCACCGTCAAGCATCTGGTCCTCGACGAGGCCGACGAGATGCTCAAGCTCGGCTTCATGGACGACCTCGAAGTGATCTTCGCGGCCCTGCCGGAAAGCCGCCAGACGGTGCTGTTCTCCGCCACCCTGCCGCACTCGATCCGCGAGATCGCCGAGAAGCACCTGCGCGAGCCGCAGCACGTCAAGATCGCAGCCAAGACCCAGACCGTGGCGCGCATCGACCAGGCCCACCTGATGGTGCATGCCGACCAGAAGGCCTCCGCCGTCCTGCGTCTGCTGGAGGTCGAGGAATTCGATGCGCTGATCGCCTTCGTGCGTACTAAGCAAGCCACCCTGGATCTGGCCAGCGCCTTGGAAGCCAAGGGCTACAAGGCCGCCGCGCTGAACGGCGACATCGCCCAGAACCAGCGCGAGCGGGTCATCGAGTCGCTCAAGGACGGTCGTCTGGACATCGTCGTCGCCACCGACGTGGCAGCCCGCGGCATCGATGTGCCGCGGATCACCCACGTGTTCAACGTCGACATGCCCTACGACCCGGAGTCCTACGTGCACCGCATCGGCCGCACCGGCCGCGCCGGTCGCGACGGCCGCGCCCTGCTGCTGGTGACGCCGCGCGAGCGGCGTATGCTGCAGGTGATCGAGCGGGTCACCGGGCAGAAGGTCGCCGAAGTGCATCTGCCCAACGCCCAGCAGGTGCTGGATGCGCGCATCCGCAAGCTGACCGCCAGCCTGCAACCGCTGCTGGCCGAAGCCGAAGCCAGCCACGGCGAGCTGTTCGACCGTCTGACCGCCGAACTCGACTGCAGCCCGCGCGCCCTGGCGTCGGCCCTGCTGCGCAAGGCCACCAACGGCCAGGGGCTGACCCTGGCCGAGGTCGAGCGCGAGCAGCCGCTGGTGCCGGGAATGGCCGCGCCGCGCGAGCGGCGCGAGCGCAGCGAGCGCGCCCCCGAGCGTGGCGGCGAGCGCAGCAGCGTACACCGCGAGCGGCGTGCGCCGATGCCCCTGCCGGAAGGCCGGGTCCGCTGCCGTGCCGCCCTGGGCGCGCGCGACGGGATCGCCGCGAAGAACCTGCTGGGTGCCATCCTCAACGAGGGCGGCCTGGCCCGCGACTCGATCGGCCGCATCCAGGTCCGCGACAGCTTCAGCCTGATCGAGCTGCCGGAGGACGGCCTCGAGCGCTTGCTCGGCAAGCTGCGCGACACCCGCGTCGCCGGCAAGCAGCTGAAGCTGCGCCGCTATCGCGAGGACTGAGTCCTCGCTGAACCGGAAAAGCCCTGCCCGTTGGCAGGGCTTTTTCGTTTCTGCAGCGCGGCTGAGCGTTTCGCGTGTAGAGTCTCCTGCGCATCATCGACTTGCAGGAGACGCACGTGCACGAGGATTTCTGGCAGGCGCGCTGGGCGCGCAACGAGATCGGCTTCCATCAGCCGGAGGTCAATCCCTACCTGAGCCGCCACTGGCCCGGGCTGGAACTGGCGCCGGGCAGCCGGGTGCTGGTGCCGCTGTGCGGCAAGAGTCTCGACCTGGCCTGGCTGGCCGGGCAGGGCTTTGCGGTGCTCGGCATCGAGCTGGCGGAGCTGGCGGTGCGGGATTTCTTCGCCGAGCAGCGGCTGGAGCCGCAGGTCGACCGTGAAGGCGCCTTCACGGTCTACCGGGCCGGTCTCGTGGAGATCCGCTGCGGCGACTTCTTCGCCCTGACCGCCGCCGACGTCGCCGACTGCCGGGGATTCTACGACCGGGCCGCGCTGATCGCCCTGCCGCCGGCGATGCGCGAGCGCTATGTGGCCCATCTGTCGGCGATCCTGCCGTCGGCTTGCCGGGGTCTGCTGGTCACCCTCGACTACGACCAGGCGCAGATGGACGGCCCGCCCTTCGCCGTTCCCGACCACGAGGTGCAGCGCCTCCTGGCGCATGACTGGCGGCTGCAGCTGCTGGAGGCGCCCGACGTGCTCAAGGAGAACTGGAAGTTCCTCCAGCGCGGGCTGGAGCGGCTGGAGGAGCGGGTCTACCGTCTGGCGCGCGGTTAGCCGAGCGGCGCCTGCAGGCGACGGACGAAGCTGTCGGCCTCGTCGATCGAGCGCTGCATGTCGCGCAGCAACTGGTCGACGTTGCCCTGCAGGCTGCGGTACTCGCCCTGCAGCGCGCCGATGGCGCGGGCGTTGAGGTTGTGCTTGAGGAACAGCACCTGGTCGCGCAGCACGCCGAGTACCGGCTCGATGCGTTTCTCCGCGGCCTGCATGCGCGCCAGCAGGGTCGTGTACTGCTTGCGGGTGCGCTCCAGTTCCTTGGCGCTGGCCCGGCGCAGGGTGGGGTTGCTGTACTGGTCGAGTTCGCCTTCCCATTCATCGAACAACGCCTCGGCCACGTCCTCGACGGCGGCGATGCGCTGGCGCACGGCTTTGGCGCTGGCCTCGCTGGCCCGGTATTCGCGATCGAGGGCGGTGTAGCGCTCTTCCAGGTCGCCGTCCTGGACTTGCACCACGCTGCGGTAGCGTTCGAGGGCGTCCTTGAACTGCTCCTTGGCTTCCAACTGGCTGTTGCGTGCCGCCCCGACCCGCTCGGCGAGGATGTCGCGCTTGTGGACGCCGGCCTTTTCCATCATCGAGTAGTAGGCGCCCTGGCAGCCGCCGAGGCTGAGTAGGGTGCAGCAGGCGAGAATCAATCGACGCATGGGGTCTCCCGTTTCCGGCACAAACGAAAGGGGCGACCCGAGGTCGCCCCTTTTCCTGTCCGCCATCTTAGCAGGCCGCCGCCCCGGCGGCGCGTCGTCAGCCGCGCCGGTAGAGTGCCTCGATGCGTTCCTCCAGCGGCGGGTGGCTCATGAACAGCGCGGCGAGGCTGGCCTTCTTCGCGCCGTTGATGCCGAAGGCGGTCAGGCTGTCCGGCATGTGCACCGGAACGTCCTGCTCGGCCTGCAGGCGCTGCAGGGCGCCGATCATCGAGCGGGTGCCGGCCAGCTGGGCGCCGGCCTCGTCGGCGCGGAACTCGCGGCGGCGGGAGAACCACATGACGATCATGCTGGCGAGGATGCCGAGCACCAGTTCGGCGGCGATGGTCGCGACGAAGTAGCCGATGCCTTCGCCTTCCTCGTTCTTCAGTATCACCTTGTCGACGAAGGTGCCGATGATCCGCGCGAAGAACATCACGAAGGTGTTCACCACACCCTGCACCAGCGCCAGGGTGACCATGTCGCCGTTGGCCACGTGGCCGATCTCGTGGGCCAACACGGCACGCACCTCGTCCGGCGAGAAGCGTTCCAGCAGGCCCTGGCTGACCGCGACCAGCGCGTCGTTGCGGTTCCAGCCGGTGGCGAAGGCGTTGGCCTCGTAGGCGGGGAAGATGCCGACCTCGGGCATCTTGATGCCGGCCTCGTGGGCCAGTTGCTCGACGGTCTGCAGCAGCCACTGCTCGTGGCGGGTACGCGGCTGGCTGATGATTTCCGTGCCGGTGCTCATCTTCGCCATCCACTTGGAGATGAACAGCGACACCAGCGAGCCGGCGAAGCCGAACACGGCGCAGTAGATCAGCAGGTTACCGTAGCTCTGGCCGGTGGCGCGGTCGACCCCGAGCAGTTTCAGGGTGATGCTGGCGATGATCAGCACCGCCAGGTTGGTGGCCAGGAACAGCAGGATGCGCATCATGGAATCAGGTTCTCCTCAAAGAGGCATAGGTTTCATGCCGGGCTATATAAGGTCGCGCCCCCGGGCTCTTCAACCGGGAGACTATTTCAGACTATGTCTCTGGCCGGGCGGTCGACGAGTTGTCGAAGATCAGGCGGCCGAGACGCACCAGGCGTTCGCCGTCGCCTTCCGCCAGGGCCTCGCGCAGTTGCCAGGCCAGAGTGGCCCGGACCCGCCGCACGCCGGCCGGTAGCGCAGGGTCCGCCGGCGTTGCGCCGGCGACCGTGCGGGACAGGCGCAGGAAGCCCTTTTCGCTGAGCACGGCCTGGTCCAGGGCCTCGTAGCGGATGGTCGAGTCGAAGCGCAGGTAGCCTTCCTCGGCCAGCCAGAGCAGGGTGCTCAGGCAGCTCTGGTGGCGCGTGCTCGGTAGGCCGAACTCGTCCGTCTCCTCGCGGCCGATCAGGTCTTCCACGTACAGCGCGATCTTGCGCGGGAAGGCCCGATGCAGCCGCAGCAGGCCGGCGGCGGCGTCCTTGTGGAAATCGTCGATCTGCAGGTCCATCGCGGTTATTGGCGGTAGCTCTTGAGGAAGTTGCCGATGCGCCCGATGGCCTGTTCGAGGTCGTCGACCCGCGGCAGGGTGACCACGCGGAAGTGGTCCGGCCACGGCCAGTTGAAGGCGGTGCCCTGGACGATCAGGAGTTTCTCCTGGAGCAGCAGGTCGAGGACGAACTTCTCGTCGTTGTGGATCGGACAGACCTTGGGGTCGATCTTCGGGAAGGCGTAGAGCGCGCCCATCGGCTTGACGCAGCTGACCCCGGGGATGTCGTTGAGCAGTTCCCAGGCGCGGTTGCGCTGCTCGAGCAGGCGTCCGCCGGGCAGGATCAGGTCGTTGATGCTCTGGTAGCCGCCGAGGGCGGTCTGGATCGCGTGCTGGGCCGGCACGTTGGCGCACAGGCGCATGTTGGCGAGGATGTCGAGGCCCTCGATGTAGCTCTGCGCCTTGTGCTTGGGCCCAGAGATGGCCACCCAGCCGGAGCGGAAGCCGGCCACCCGGTAGGCCTTGGACAGGCCGTTGAAGGTCAGGCAGAGCACGTCCGGCGCCAGCGAGGCGGTGGAGATGTGCTGGGCATCGTCGTAGAGGATCTTGTCGTAGATCTCGTCGGAGAAGATCACCAGGTTGTTCTGCCGGGCGACCTCGACGATCTCCTCCAGCACTTCCTTCGGGTAGACCGCGCCGGTGGGGTTGTTCGGGTTGATCAGCAGCAGCGCCTTGGTGTTGCGGGTGATCTTGGCCTTCATGTCGGCGATGTCGGGGTACCAGTTCGACTGCTCGTCGCACAGGTAGTGCACCGCCTTGCCGCCGGCCAGGCTGGTGGCCGCGGTCCACAGCGGGTAGTCGGGCGCCGGGATCAGCACCTCGTCGCCGTTGTTGAGCAGGGCCTGCAGGACCATCACGATCAGCTCGGAGACGCCGTTGCCGAGGTAGATGTCCTCGATGCCGACGCCTTCCACCTTTTTCTGCTGGTAGTGCTGCATCACTGCCTTGCGGGCGCTGAACAGCCCCTTGGAGTCGCTGTAGCCCTGGGCAGTGGGCAGGTTGCGGATCACGTCCTGGAGGATTTCCTCGGGGGCCTCGAAACCGAACGGCGCCGGGTTGCCGATGTTCAGCTTGAGGATGCGATGGCCTTCCTCCTCCAGGCGCTTGGCGTGCTTGAGCACCGGCCCGCGAATGTCGTAGCAGACGTTGGCGAGCTTGTTCGATTTACTAACCTGCATGTGTGTGATCCCGAAGAAGAAGCGCGCAGGGGCCGGAGTCGGGCAGGGGAGGAGAGCGGCGGTGCCGGCCGGGGCCGGGCTCGGGCGCGGACGCCGGGTCAGCGAACGCGGCCATCTCGCCGCCGGACCGATTCGGGTCTTGCGGCCTTGGCTATGGATGACGCGGATGACAAACTGGAGGCGAATCATACGTCGCGGCCCGATTCGGTGGAAAGGTACCGGTCGGGCTTTTTTCCAATCGAAGGAGGTACACGCATGGACAAGCTCGAAAAATCCCTGGATGCCTGGCGGGAACTCCTGTCCGAGGAGCGCTTCCGCATCTGCCGTCTGGGCGGCACGGAGCGGGCTTTCAGCGGCAAGTACTACGCCAGCAGCGTGCCCGGGGTCTACCACTGCGCCTGCTGCGATGCGCCGTTGTTCGATTCCGACGCCAAGTACGACGCCGGCTGCGGTTGGCCCAGCTACTTCCAGCCGGTCGCCGCCAGCGCCTTGTCCAGCCGCGACGACTACAGCCACGGCATGCACCGCATCGAGGTGCTCTGCGCCCGCTGCGATGCCCATTTGGGCCATGTGTTCCCCGACGGCCCGCCGCCGACCGGGCTGCGCTACTGCATCAATTCCGCCTCGCTGCGCCTGGTGCCGCGCGGCGAGGTCGACGAGCCCGCCGAGCTCGACCAGAGCTGGTGAGGGGTAGGCAAGGTCATTCTGCCGACGACCGGACCGCTGCTCGGGACTGGCCCGGTCCTTCTTGGAGGACATCGCCATGGGCGATTCGCTGTTCGAGATTCCCTGCACCACCCTCGACGGTCAGCGCAAGACGCTGGCCGATTTTCCCGGGCGCGCCTGGCTGGTGGTGAACACGGCCAGCCGCTGCGGTTTCACGCCTCAGTACGAGGGCCTGCAGATGCTCTGGCAGCGCTATCGGGAACGGGGGCTGGTGGTGCTGGGCTTCCCCTGCAATCAGTTCGGTCAGCAGGAGCCAGGCGATGAACTCGAAATCGCCGAGTTCTGCCAGTCTAACTATGGCGTCGGTTTTCCGCTGTTTCAGAAAGTCGAGGTCAATGGGCCCCGGGCGCACCCCCTGTTCGCGGAGCTGAAGCAGCGCGCGCCAGGCCTGCTGGGCAGCCAGCGCGTGAAGTGGAACTTCACCAAGTTCCTGGTCGGCCGGGAGGGACGGGTGGTCAGGCGTTTCGCTCCCACGACCGACCCGGGTAAGCTCTGCGGCGAAATCGAAGCCCTGCTTGAATAGGGACTGGCCGACGGCCAGCACCAGACTGGCTTCGCGCAGTGCCCTTTCCTCGTCTGCCCCAGGGTCGTCGAGCCCGTCGCCGGCTCCACTCATGTAGCGCTCGTCCCGCTCGGCAGCCAGGTGTGCAGCATGTTGGCCAGGTCCTCTCGGCGCAGGGGCTTGGCCAAGTAGTCGCTCATCCCGGCGGTGCGGCAGCGTTCGCGTTCTTCCGGCAGGACGTTGGCGGTCAGGGCGATGATCGGCAGCTCCGGCCAGCGGCCGTCCTGGCGAATCCGCCGGCTGGTCTCGTAGCCGTCCATGACCGGCATGTTGCAGTCCATCAGGATCAGATCCACCGGACCGTGCTCCAGGTAGGAGAGCGCCTCGGCGCCATGGGGCGCGATGGCGACCTCGTAGCCCAGCTTGACCAGCATGCCCTTGGCGACCATCTGGTTGACCGGGTTGTCCTCGACCAGCAGGACTTGCTGCTGCCGGGGGGCTGCCCGCGAGTCCGGCACCTCGCTGGGCGGGGGCTCCTCGACGGCCTGCAGGGCGCGCGTCACGGCCAGGTACAGGGCCGACCGGGAAAGCGGCCGGGCCAGTTGCTGGAGGGGCGCCAGGGCCAGGGTTTCCTCCCGTGGCAGGAAGCTGCCGTAGGCGGTGACCACCAGGAACGGGAAACCGATGGCCGGGCGCAGGCCCAGCAGGCATTGCGGACAGTCGGTGATCAGCAGGTCGGCCTCGACGCCGGCCAGCCCGCAGCCGATATCCACTCGCCGGTACTCCAGTCCCCAGTGCGGCAGCTGCATTTCGAGCAGATCCGCCAGGCCGCTGCTGCCGGGGGTCAGGGCGACGACGCGGCTCTGCAGCGCGGCGCGGGGCGTGGCCGGCGTGTGGCTGGGCAGGGGCAGCTCGACGGTGAAGGTGCTGCCCAGCCCTTCCTTGGAGCTGAAGGCGAGCCGGCCCTGCATGGCCTCGCAGAGCTTGCGGGTCAGGGCCAGGCCGAGGCCGGTTCCGCCGTACTGGCGGGTGATGTCGGCGGTGGCCTGGGCGAAGGGCTGGAAGATGCGCGCCTGGGCCTCCCGGGAGATGCCGATGCCGGTGTCGCGAACGGCCAGCCGCATACAACCGTCGCGGGCCTGGAGGCGGACGTCGACCCGGCCGAAACGGGTGAACTTGAGCGCGTTGGAAATCAGGTTGCTGGCGATCTGCCTGACCCGCGTCGGGTCGCCGATCACTTGGGCCGGCAGTTCGGGATCGATCAGGCAGGTCAGCTCGACGCCGGGCGCCGCGCTCTGCGAGAGCAGGGCGGTGGCATCCTCGATCAGCGCGCCGAGATCGAAGGGGATCTGCTCCAGCTCCATCTGGCCGGACTCGAACTTGGACAGGTCGAGCACGTCGTTGAGCAGCCGGACCAGCACCTTGCCCGAGGCATGGGCGACGGAAAGCTGCTGGCGCTGCTCGCTGCTGAGCGGGCCGTCGAGGGACAGGGAGAGCATGCCGAGCAGGCCGTTCAGCGGCGTGCGGATTTCGTGGCTCATGTTGGCGAGAAAGGCCGAGCGCGCCTGGGCCATCTCCAGGGCCATGCTCCGCGCCGTTTCCAGATCGCGGTTGCTCTGCGTCAGGCGGGCGTTGGCCGCTTCCAGTTCGGCGGTGCGCGACGAGACCATGTTTTCCAGCTCGCCGAGATACTCGGTCAGACGGTTCTCGGCTTCGCGGCGCTGGTCGATTTCCTGGCCGGTCTTGCGCAGCAGCTGGTTGATGGTCTGGGCCAGGATACCGATTTCGTCGTTCTCGTGGCCCGTCGGGCAGAGCAGCTGCCGGCTCTCGTTGGGATTGTGCTCGCTCAACTGGTGGATGATCCCGACCAGCGGGCGGGTCAGCATCCGGTTGAACACCACCAGCAGGACCATGGCGAGCAGCAGGCTGCTGGCGAAGCCGGTCAGCAGGGTGAGTCCGGAGCGTTCGAGGAAGGCGCTGCCGAAGGCGTAGGTGTCGATTTCCAGGCGCAGGAAGCCGAGGGGCTCGTCGGGCGCGTGAGCGATGCTCAGCGGCGCCTCGAAGTAGCGCCGGGGCTTGAAGAGCATGTCGCTGAAGACCCGGTATTCGCTGCTCATCGCCGGGCGGCTGACCGAGGCCAGGGGGCGGTGGTCGCTGCCGACGATTTCCGCGCCGATCACCGCCGGCGAGCGCAGCAGGCCGAGAAGCAGCTCCTGGGCCAGTTCGGCGTCGATGTTGTAGGCGATGCGCGCCGCCGGGTTGAGGCTGATTTGCTGCAGGCTGTTGATTTCGCGCTCGATGGACGCGCTTTGGCTGGCATAATCGACGCCGATCTTCGCCAGGCTGAGCAGGGTGCCGAGCAGGAACGCCGCCAGTACCGCCAGGGAGGCCTGTTTGTAGGAGAGGCGGTTGGTTGGCGCTATGTTCATGCGGTGGCTGGAACCCAAATGTAGCCGCGTAGGATAACCCAACCGGGTCCCGGGCTGGCAGAACCCTTTGTGCATTCTGAGCATCGTTTTGAGGAAGGATTGTGAACGTCCGATTCAACGAGTTTCTTGACCAGGCGCAGGTCTTGCTGGAGCGTCTCGAGCCCCTGCTGCCGACGGTACAACCCCCGCTGGACTGGACGCGCACCCTGGCGGCACGCTGGCATCGCGAGGGACGCGGCGGGGCGCTGCTGCCGCTGCAGGTGAGCCTGGATATTCAGCTGGCCGACCTGATCGGCGTGGACAGCCAGCGCGAGCAGCTGTCGCGCAACACTCGCCAGTTCGTCGCCGGCCTGCCGGCCAACCATGCCCTGCTGTGGGGCGCCCGCGGCACCGGCAAGTCCTCCCTGGTTCGTGCGCTGCTGGCCGAACATGCCGCGGCCGGCCTGCGCCTGATCGAGATCGAGCGCGACCATCTGGCCGACCTGCCGCGGGTGGTCGAGCGGCTGGCCGCTCTGCCGCAGCGCTTCGTGCTGTTCTGCGACGACTTGTCCTTCGAGGCCGGCGAGGGCGACTACCGGGTGCTGAAGAGCGTGCTGGACGGCTCCCTGGAGCGCGCCCCGGACAACGTGCTGCTCTATGCCACCTCGAATCGCCGCCATCTGGTACCGGAGAGGCAGAGCGACAACGACAACTGGCAGCTGGTCGACGGCGAGGTGCATCCGAACGAGGCGGTGGAGGACAAGATCGCCCTGTCCGACCGTTTCGGTCTGTGGCTGTCCTTCTATCCCTTCACCCAGGATCACTACCTGGCCGTGGTACGTCATTGGATCGAGGTGCTGGCTGGGCCGTGCAGTCTGGTCTGGGCATGGGACGAAGCGTTGGAGAGAGCGGCGATCCGCTGGGCTCAGGGGCGCGGTAACCGCAACGGCCGCTGCGCTTATCAGTTCGCCCGCCACTGGGTCGGCCTGCAGCTCCTCGGCTAGCCGTGCGGTTTCGGGAAGTCGTTGATTTAAAAAATCTTTATTCGGGTGTTGACGGCCTCGAAAAGGCTCCCTAGAATGCGTCCCACTTCTGGCGTCGAAGCGAAAGTCAAGCGTCAGGAGCCGGAAGAAAAAGCTGTTGTAAGTTCCGGGCCGCGTCCCCTTCGTCTAGTGGCCTAGGACACCGCCCTTTCACGGCGGTAACAGGGGTTCGAGTCCCCTAGGGGACGCCAATGCGGGAATAGCTCAGTTGGTAGAGCACGACCTTGCCAAGGTCGGGGTCGCGAGTTCGAGTCTCGTTTCCCGCTCCAGTTTATCGAAGGCGTCGGTTATAGATATTGTCGTCTTCGGTGCGGCGCTCCGGATGAGCGTGGCATAGTGGAATCGCAAGAGCGATCCGGGTAAAACGTCCCACGGGACAAGCAATGCGGGAATAGCTCAGTTGGTAGAGCACGACCTTGCCAAGGTCGGGGTCGCGAGTTCGAGTCTCGTTTCCCGCTCCAGATTCACGAAAACGCCGCTCATCGAGCGGCGTTTTTGTTTTTCCGTTTCCGAAAGAGTTTCTGGGCCCGCCGAATGGCGGGCCTTTTGCGTTCAGTGCCGGCTGCTGCCTTCTGGCAGGGCGAGCAGCTGCTTTTCCCGGTTCCAGTCGAAGGGCGCATCGTTGGCTTCGGCTTCGAAGCGGCGCTCGTCGAGTTCCTGGTAGAGAGCGATTTCCTCGTCCGGCATGAAGTGCAGGCAGTCCCCGCCGAAGAACCAGAGCAGGTCGCGCGGCACTAGGTGGGCGATCTGCGGATAGCGCTGGAACACCTGGCAGATCAGCTCCTGGCCCAGGTGGCTGTCCTCCGGGCGGTCCGCCAGGGCGGCCAGCAGCTCGTCGAAGCGCTCCATGAACAGCGCGTGGCTTTCGTCCGCGACTTGTTCGGCCTCGCCGAGGGCGACGAGGATGCCGCGCAGGTGGGCGAGCAGGGCGAGATGGTGGTCGAGGTAGGAAATGGCCATGGGATACCTGTCGTGAAGGGCGCGCGGAGTATAACAGGCGGTGGCTGAGCGCTTCGCCCGCTCAGCGGACCTGGCCTTCGTGCAGGCGCAGCGCTTCCGGGGCGAAGTCGTCGACGTCGATGACCCGTCGCCGGGCCTCTTCCGCGGCCTGCAGGGCGGCGGCCTCGGTGCTGTCCAGCACCCCGGCGGCCAGCGCCGCAGCGATCGGGTCGGTACCGGGCGCCGGGTGCAACTGGCCGCCGCGGAGCGCCGTGCGCAGTTTCCGGGCGCTGGCCTGGCTGGCGGTGAGCCGCTTGAAGGCCTGGCGGAGGGCGCCGAGCGGCTGGTCGGGGGATTGCGGGCGGTAACAGCCGTCGAGCAGGGACGCCAGGGCCGGGTCGTCCTCGGGACGGCCGAGGATCTCGGCGACATCCGCGTCCAGCCGGTCGGAGGGGCCCCGGTGGCGGCGGCCGAGGGGAAATACCAAGGCGTGTAGCAGCAGACCGAGCGGGCGGCCGGGGAAGTTGGCGAGAAGGCCGGCCAGGGCTTCCTCGGCCCGGGCCAGGGACTCCTCCAGGGCCCAGGCGAGCAGCGCATGCTGCTCCCGGGGGCAGCCCTGGTCGTGGTAGCGCTTGAGCGCGGCCGAGCCCAGATAGAGGTGGCTCAGCGCGTCGGCCAGGCGCGCCGAGAGACGCTCGCGGCGCTTCAGGTCGCCGCCGAGCCGCAGCAGGCTGAGGTCGGCGAGCAGGGCAAAGGCTGCGGAAAGACGATTGAGGGCACAGAAATAGCGGCGACTCGCCGCATCGCCCGGGGGCCGGTCGAGCCGGCCGCCGCCGAGGCCGAGCAGCAGCGTGCTGGCGGCATTGCCGACGGCGTGGCCGAGGTGTTCGAGCAGCACGGCATCGAACTCCTCCAGTGCTCCGGGCTGCTCCGCACGGCCGGCGAGGGTCATTTCCCGCAGCAGGTAGGGATGGCAGCGGACCGCCCCCTGGCCGAAGATCATCAGGCTGCGGGTGAGAATGTTGGCGCCTTCCACGGTGATGAAGATCGGCGTGCTCTGCCAGAGGCGCGCCAGGTAGTTGTTCGGGCCCATGGCGATGGCCTTGCCGCCGTGGATGTCCATCGCATGGGCGATGCATTCGCGGGCGCGTTCGGTCAACTGGTACTTGAGGATGGCCGAGAGCACCGCGGGCCGCTCGCCGAGGTCCACCGCCTGGGCGGTGAGCAGGCGCGCGCTGTCCATCAGCCAGGCGTTGCCGCCGATCCGCGCCAGGGCCTCCTGGATGCCCTCGAAGCTGGCCAGCGGCACGCCGAACTGCTCGCGGACCCGCGCATAGCGCCCGCTGACGTAGCTGCAGCCCTTGGCCACACTGGCGCCGATCGCCGGCAGGGAGATCGAGCGGCCCACCGACAGGCACTCCATGAGCATCGGCCAGCCCTTGCCGATCATTTCCCGGCCGCCGATCAGGTTGTCCAGCGGCACGAACACGTCCCGGCCGGCGTTCGGCCCGTTCATGAAGGCGGCGCCGAGCGGCAGGTGACGGCGGCCGATCTCGACGCCGGGCGTGTCGGTGGGGATCAGCGCCAGGCTGATGCCCAGCTCTTCCCGGTCGCCGAGCAGGTGCTCGGGGTCGTAGGTCTTGAAGGCCAGGCCGAGCAGGGTGGCCACCGGGCCGAGGGTGATGTAGCGCTTCTCCCAGTTCAGGCGCAGGCCGAGCACCTCCTCGCCCTGCCACGGGCCGCGGCAGATCACGCCGCTGTCGGGCATGGCACCGGCATCGGAGCCGGCATAGGGGCCGGTCAGGGCGAAGCAGGGAATCTCCCGGCCGTCGGCCAGGCGCGGCAGGTAGTGCTGGCGCTGCGCCTCGCTGCCGTAGCGCAGCAGCAGTTCCGCCGGGCCGAGGGAGTTGGGCACCATCACCGTCGAGGCCAGATCGCCGCTGCGGGTAGCCAGCTTCGTCACGATCTGCGAATGGGCGTGGGCGGAGAAACCCTTGCCGCCGTACTCCTTGGGAATGATCAGGGCGAAGAAGCCCTGCGCCTTGATGAACGCCCAGGCCTCGGGCGGCAGGTCGAGGCGCTGGCCGATCTCCCAGTCGCTGACCATGGCGCAGAGTTCCTCGACGGGGCCTTCGAGAAAGGCCTGCTCTTCCGCCGCGAGGCTGGGTTTCGGGTAGCTCAGCAGTTTGTTCCAGTCCGGCCTGCCGCCGAACAGTTCGCCGTCCCACCACACACTGCCGGCCTCGATGGCGTCGCGCTCGGTGCCGGAGAGCGGCGGCAGGGTCTTGCCCAGCCAGGCCAGCGCAGGGGCGCTGAGATGGCGCCGGCGCAGGTGCGGCAGGAGCAGCGGCAGGGCGACCGTCAGCCAGGGCAGCCAGAGCAGGACCAGCAGCCAGCCGGGCGCGTCGCCGGACAGGCCCATGGCGATCAGGTACAGGGCGAGCAGCGCCAGGGCGGGCAGCGCCGGCGTGCGCAGGTGGGCCAGCACGATCAGACCAACGGCCAGCAGCAGAAGCCAGGCGAGCAACATGGGCATCCTTCCTGGGTGGAGGTGCAGGCCGGCACACGGGCCGGCCGGAAAGCGCGACTCCCCTGAGGATAGCCGACTGTGGGTGGGCGAAATTGCAGCGGGTCGGCACGAGCCTTGCGGGGGCCGCGGTTGCAATCGGGGCGCCATGCCCCCATATGCCGCTTTCCCCCGATCAGATCCGTGCGCCTATTCCCATGAGTTCCGCCCTGTCTATCCGGCAGCTGACCAAGACCTACGCCAACGGCTTCCAGGCCCTCAAGGGCATCGACCTGGAGGTGGCCGAAGGCGACTTCTTCGCCCTGCTCGGCCCCAACGGGGCCGGCAAGTCCACTACCATCGGCATTCTCTCGACCCTGGTGAATAAGACCGGCGGCAGCGTGCAGGTGTTCGGCCACGACCTCGACCGCGACCCGGCCGGGCTCAAGCGCTGCCTCGGCGTGGTGCCGCAGGAGTTCAACTTCAACCAGTTCGAGAAGACCCTCGACATCGTCGTCACCCAGGCCGGCTACTACGGCATTCCGGCGCGGATCGCCAAGGCCCGCGCCGAGCAGTACCTGACCCAGCTGGGGCTGTGGGAGAAGCGCGACGTGCCCTCGCGGATGCTCTCCGGCGGCATGAAGCGCCGTCTGATGATCGCCCGGGCGCTGGTCCACCAGCCGCGCCTGCTGATTCTCGACGAGCCCACCGCCGGGGTGGACATCGAGCTGCGCCGCTCGATGTGGAGCTTTCTCAGCGAACTCAACCGCCAGGGGATCACCATCATCCTCACCACCCACTACCTGGAGGAGGCCGAGCAGCTCTGCCGCCACATCGGCATCATCGACCACGGGCGGATCGTCGAGCACACCAGCATGCGCGAGCTGCTCAAGACGCTGCACGTGGAAACCTTCCTGATCGACCTCAAGGAGCCGCAGCTGGTCGAGCCGCAGTTGGCGGGCTATCCGGCGCGGCTGGTGGACGACCATACCCTGGAGGTGCAGGTGGAGAAGAGCCGCGGCATGACCGCGCTGTTCTCCCAGCTGGAGCAGCAGGGCATCGAGGTGCTCAGCCTGCGCAACAAGACCAATCGCCTGGAGGAGCTGTTCGTGTCTCTGGTGGAAAGGAATCTCGACGGGGTGGCGCCATGAGTCTGGAGCTGCGTGCCAACCTGGTCGCCCTGCAGACCATCGTCGCCCGCGAGGTGCACCGCTTCCTGCGCATCTGGCCGCAGACCCTGCTGCCGCCGGCGATCACCATGGTGCTGTACTTCGTGATCTTCGGGAACCTGATCGGCGGGCGCATCGGCGAGATGGGCGGCTTTCCCTACATGGACTACATCGTGCCCGGGCTGATCATGATGGCGGTGATCACCAACTCCTACGGCAACGTGGTGTCGAGCTTCTTCGGCAGCAAGTTCCACCGTTCGGTGGAGGAGCTGATGGTGGCACCGCTCTCGCCGCACACCATCCTCGTCGGCTACGTCCTGGGCGGGGTGCTGCGCGGCCTGGCGGTGGGAACGATCGTTACCCTGCTGTCGCTGTTCTTCGCCAACCTGCAGGTGCACCATCTGGGGGTGATCGTGCTGGTGGTGCTGCTGACCTCCACGATCTTCTCCCTCGGCGGCTTCATCAACGCGGTGTTCGCGCGCAACTTCGACGACATCTCGATCATCCCGACCTTCGTCCTGACGCCGTTGACCTACCTCGGCGGGGTGTTCTACTCGATCGACCTGTTGCCGCCGTTCTGGCAGGCGGTGTCGCTGGGCAACCCGATCCTGCACATGGTCAATGCCTTCCGTTACGGCATCCTCGGCGTCTCCGACATCGGCATCGGCACCGCCATCGCCTTCATGCTGGTGGCCACCGCGCTGCTGTACGCCTACTGCCTGCGCCTGCTGGTGAGCGGGCGCGGCATGCGCCAGTAGGGTGGGTTGGCGCGCCGCTCGCAACCCACCGCACGGCCCTTCAGGCATTACGCGGGAAACTCGAGGATGAAGCGCGTCCAGCCCTCGCGCGACTCGCAGCGGATCTCCCCGCCGTGGGTGCGGACGATCGAGCGGGTCAGCGCGAGACCCAGGCCGGCGTGTTCGGCGCCACCCTCGCGGCGTGCCGGGTCGGCCCGGTAGAAACGGTCGAACAGCCGTGGCAGTTGCCCGGCGGGGATGGCCGGGCCGCTGTTGCCGACCTCGAGGCGCAGGCCGCCCGAGGTGCTAGCCACCTCCAGGCGGATCGTGCCTCCCGCGGGGGTGAAGCGCAGGGCGTTGTCCAGCAGGTTGGAGAGCGCCCGTCGCAGCATGCCGCGATCGGCTGCCAGTCGCGCCGCGCCGCGCCGTTCCAGGCGCACTCCCGCCTCCTCGGCGAGCGGCGTGAAGTAGTCGAGCAGGGCGTCGAGTTCCGCGCCGAGTTCCAGGGGTTCGCGGCTCGGCGGCAGCAGGCCGTGGTCGGCCTTGGCCAGCAACAGCATGTCGGCGACCATCTGCGCCAGCCGCTGCAGTTCCTCCAGATTGGAGTGCAGGGTTTCGCGGTACTCCTCCCGGGCGCGCGGCCGGGCGAGGGTCACCTGGGTCTGGGTCAGCAGGTTGGACAGCGGCGTGCGCAGCTCGTGGGCGATGTCCCCGGAGAAGGCTGAAAGCCGGGCGAAGGCGTCCTCCAGGCGGGCCAGCATCGCGTTGAAGGCCTGCGCCAGCTCGGCCAGCTCGGCGGGTTGGCGCTCCGCCTCCAGGCGGGTGGTCAGCGAGCTGGCGGAGATTCCCGCCGCCACCTCGCCCATCTGTCGCAGCGGGCGCAGGCTGCGGCGCACCCCCCAGGCGCCGAGCAGGGCGGTGGCCAGGGCGGACAGCCCGACGCTGAGCCAGATCAGCCGCTGCATGCCGTCGAGAAAATGCCGGTGGTGGGCGATGTTGAGATGCAGGGTCAGCCTTGCGCCGTCGGCGTGCCGCGGGTCGAGGGGAACCTCCAGGCTGCGGTAGGCCGTGGGCTCGTGGCGACTGGGGAGGCTGTCGAACCAGTTGCGGCCGTTTCCGCCGGCGATGCGCAGGGCCAGTTCCGGGTGCTGGGCCAGCTCTTCCTGCACCGCGGGCAGGCGTTCCGGCAGATCCGCCCCGTCGGCGACGCCGTCGAGCAGGTTGCGCAGCACCGTCAGCTCGCCCTGCAGCTGCTGGTAATCGAGTTCGGCGAAATGCGCCTCGCTGGCCTGGTTGAAGATGGCGCCGGCGAGCAGCGAGACGGCCGCGCTGCAGGCGGCGAACAGCAGGCTCAGGCGCGCGCCGAGGGACAGCGGCCTCATGGCGCGGCGCGCACGTCGAGGACGTAGCCCAGGCCGCGCACGGTATGGATCAGCGGCGGGGCGAAGTCGTCGTCGATTTTCGTGCGCAGGCGGCGGATGGCCACCTCGACGACGTTGGTCCCGCTGTCGAAGTGCATGTCCCAGACCTCGGCGGCGATCAGCGACTTGGGCAGCACCTCGCCCTGGCGGCGCAGCAGCAACTCGAGCAGGGCGAACTCCTGGGGCGTCAGGTCGATGCGCCGGCCGCCGCGGCGGACCCGCCGGCGCAGCAGGTCGAGCTCCAGGTCGGCGGCTTGGAGGAAGGTCTCCGCGGCGGTGGTCTGGCCACGGCGCAGCAGGGTGCGCACCCGCGCCAGCAGTTCGGCGAAGGCGAAGGGCTTGACCAGATAGTCGTCGGCGCCCAGTTCCAGGCCGCGCACCCGGTCTTCCACCGCATCGCGGGCGGTGAGAAACAGCACCGGCGTGTCCCGACCCGCCTGGCGCAGGCTGTGCAGGATCTGCCAGCCGTCGCGGCCGGGCAGCATCACGTCGAGGATCAACAGGTCGTGGTCGCCCTCCAGCGCCAGGCGTTCGCCGGTCGTGCCGTCGGCGGCCAGCTCGACGGCGAAGCCGGCCTCGCCGAGGCCCTGCTGCAGGGAGTGGCCGGTCTTGGGTTCGTCTTCGACGATCAGCAGTTTCATCGCTGTGTCCGTAATGGCGGGATGTCCTTTATACCGGCTCCGCGCCCGTCCGGCAGCCGCCCGGCCCCCCTCGTTCCGGCTGAAAGCCTGCCGGGAAGCCGGTACACTTGCCGCGCTCGATCCCACCCTCAGGTTTCCGCATCATGCCTCCCGTCGCCGAACACTCCCCGCTGGGCAAGTCCAGCGAATACCTCGACACCTATACGCCGTCCCTGCTGTTTCCCATCCCGCGCGCGCCGAAGTGGGCCGAGCTGGGACTGACGGCGGCGAGCCTGCCGTACCGCGGGGTGGATGTGTGGAACTGCTACGAGTTGTCCTGGCTGCTGCCCTCGGGCAAGCCGGTGGTGGCCATCGGCGAGTTCGCGATTCCCGCCGATTCGCCGAACATCGTCGAGTCGAAGTCCTTCAAGCTCTACCTCAACTCCCTCAACCAGACGGTGTTCGCCGACCGCGAGACGCTGCGCCAGACCCTTGCCGCGGACCTTTCCGCCGCGGCCGGCGCGCCGGTGGCGGTGCGCCTGCGCAGCCTGGCCGAGGTGCAGGAAGAAGGCATCGCGGCGCTGCCGGGGCAGTGCATCGACGAGCTGGAGGTGGCCATCGCCCGCTACGGGCAGCCGTCCCCCGCGCTGCTGCGCTGCGATCCGAGCCGCCGGGCGGAGGCCGTGCTGCACAGCCATCTGCTCAAGTCCAACTGTCCGGTGACCGGCCAGCCGGACTGGGGCAGCGTGGTGGTGGACTACCGCGGCCCGGCGCTGGACCCCGCCAGCCTGCTGGCCTACCTGGTGAGCTTCCGCCAGCATGCGGACTTCCACGAGCAGTGCGTCGAGCGCATCTTCCTCGACCTGCTGCATCTGCTCGAGCCCGAGCGGCTGACCGTCTACGCCCGCTACGTGCGCCGCGGCGGGCTGGACATCAACCCCTGGCGCAGCACCGAAGCGGTGGTTCCGGACAACCGGCGGCTGGCGAGGCAGTGAGGGCGCACGAGCGGGCGCAATGCCCGCTCAATGCTTCCAGAAGCTCGGACTCAGCAGCACCAGCACGGTGATGATCTCCAGACGGCCGAGCAGCATGCCGAGCGACAGCAGCCACTTGGCGCTGTCCGGCAGGCTGGCGAAGTTGCCGGCCGGGCCGATGATCGGACCGAGCCCGACGCCGACGTTGCACACCGCGGTGGCGGCGCCGCTCAGTGCTGTGATCATGTCGAGGCCGAGCAGGCTGAGGCCGAGGGCGATCGCGCCGATGGTCACGGTGAAGAAGAACGAGAAGGTGAGGATCGAGCGGACGATCTCCTCGTCCAGGTTGTGGCCGTTGTACTGCTGCTTGAGCACCGCACGGGGATGGATCAGCTGGCGCATGCTGGACTTGAGCAGCACGTAGGCGACCTGGAAGCGGAAGATCTTCAGCCCGCCGGTGGTCGAACCCGAGCAGCCGCCGACGAAGGTCAGGTAGAAGAACACCATCACCGCGAAACCGCCCCACTGGGTGTAGTCGCCCAGGACGAGGCCGGTGGTGGTGACCACCGACACCACGTTCAGCGTGACGATGCGCAGGGCGTCGAGGAAGCCGTGGTCGGAGTGCAGCCAGAGCCAGAGAGCGAACAGCAGGCAGGTGATGCTCAGCATCCCCATGAAGCCGTGCACCTGGTGGTCGCGCAGCAGGGCCCGGCGGTTGCCGCGCAGGGTGGACACGTAGAGGGTGAAGGGCAGGCCGCCGAGCAGCATGAAGACCACGGCGACCCAGTGCGCGGCCGGGCCGAACTTGGCCATCGAGGCATCCGAGGTGGAGAAGCCGCCGGTGGAGATGGTCGACATCGCATGGTTGATGGCGTCGAACCAGCCCATGCCCGCCAGGCGGAAGGCCAGGAGGCCGAGCAGGGTGAAGCCGACGTAGATGGCGACGATGTACTTGGCGACCATGTGCGAGCGCGGCATCACCTTTTCCGACCAGTCCGAGGATTCGGTCTGGAACAGCCGCATGCCGCCGACGCGCAGCAGCGGCAGGATCGCCACCGCCATGCCGATGAAGCCGATGCCGCCCAGCCAGTGCAGCATGGAGCGCCACATCAAGAGGCCCGGCGAGGCGCTGTCCAGCCCGGACAGTACCGTCGAGCCGGTGGTGGTGATGCCGGACATGGCCTCGAAAAAGGCGTCGGTATAGCTGATGTTCTGCAGCAGGTTCAGCGGCAGGGCGGCGAAGACGCAGACCACCAGCCAACTGGTGGTGGTCAGCAGGTACATGTCGCGCGGGCGCAGGTGCACCTGCTCCGGGCGGCCGGGGAGGATCAGGGCGACCCCGGCGCTGAGGGTGATCATGCTCGCCCAGGTGAAGGACTCGATCTCGTGGCTGTGTTCGTAGATCAGCAGGGTCAGGATCGGCAGGACCATGCCGATGGCCAGGGTGATCAGGAAGATGCCGAGAATGAAGCCGATGATGCGCAGGGTCGGCAGAGCCATGGGTGGTGCCTGGGCTGGGAGTTCGAGGCCGGCCATTCTACCCGCGCCGCCTGTACTGTAAACCGCCGGGCGCCGCCGCAGCCTTGCGGGGGGCTTCACAAGCGGATGGCGGCGAATAATGGCGGCGCCTGTCGGGGGCCGGTCGGGCGAAGGGCGTCCGCGGGGCTCCTCTTGTCGTTCCTTCGCGCCGCCTATGGCCTGCCGCCGCTGCAGCCGGATCTGAGTGGCCTGAGCGCGGGGGCAAAGCCCGACGGCTCGGCGTAGAATCGGCCCCCTACCACTGCCAAGGAGGTGCCCATGGACGCTCTCGATGCCTTGCTCAACCGCGTTTCCGTTGCCCGTCTGCGCGATCCGGCGCCGAATGCCGAACAGCGCGAGCGGCTGTTCGCCGCCGCGCTGCGGGCACCGGATCATGCCCAGTTGCGGCCCTGGCGTTTCCTGACCGTGGAGGGCGCGGACCGGGAGCGCCTCGGCGAGCTGTTCGCCAGTGCCATCGCCGCCGGGCAGCCGGAGGCCCGCGAGGAAGTCCTGCAGAAGGCGCGCAGCGCGCCCCTGCGCGCGCCCCTGCTGGTGGTGGTGATCGCCAGTCTGAAGGAGCATCCCCGGGTACCGGACGTGGAGCAACTGCTCAGCGCCGGTTGCGCCGCCCATGCCCTGTTGCTGGCCGCCCATGCCCAGGGGCTCGGGGCGATGTGGCGGACCGGCGATCCGGCCTACGATCCACGGGTGGCGGCCGGGCTGGGGCTGGCCGGCAACGAGCGGATCGTAGGCTTTCTCTACCTGGGGACGCCGGAGGGCGAATTGCGGGTGCCGCAGCGGCTCGCGCCGGCCGAGTTCGTCAGCGCTTGGTCGGGCGCCGAGAGCTGAGCCGGCGGCTCAGCGGGACGTTGTCAGCGGCAGGTCGAGGGTGGCGAGGAAGCCGCCGTCCGGATGGTTGGCGAGGAGCAGCCGGCCGTTGTGGCGTTCCGCGGCGCGCCGGGCGATGGCCAGGCCCAGTCCGTGACCGGCCGCGTTCTGTCCGGGCGCCCGGTAGAAGGGCTCGCCCAGGCGGGCCAGATGTTCTTCTGACACCCCGGGGCCGTGGTCGCGCACGCTGAGCAGCAGACGCTCGCCGCGGCGTTCGGCGCGGATTTCCACCGGCCGGTCCGCCGGGCTGAAACGCAGGGCATTGCGCAGCAGGTTGTCCAGCGCCCGCTCGAGCATGTCCGGCCAGCCCGACAGCGCGAGTCCGGGGGTCAGCTCGCTGCGGATTTCCCGTCCCGGTGCGCTGAGGGCGCAGTCGTTACGCAGGTGCGCGACCAGCTCGCCGAGGTCGATCGGGCGGGCTGCGCCGGGATCGGCATCGAGGCGCGCCAGGGCGAGGATCTCGCCGATCAGCGTCTCCAGGCGATCGCATTCCAGGGTCAGGCGCGGCCACAGGCGGGCGCGCTCTTCCGCGCCGGCACGTTCGGCCAGGGCCAGGGCGATGCGCAGCCGCGCCAGCGGCGAGCGCAGTTCGTGGGAGACGTCGCGCAGCAGCTGGCGCTGGCTGCCGATCAGGCTCTGCAGACGCGCGCCCATGCGGTTGAAGTCGCGGGCCAGCACGCCCAGTTCGTCGCGCCGGTTGGCCAGGCGCGCCAGGCTGCTCTGTTGGTAGCTGGTCTGTCCGAGGTCGTGCACGGCGCGGCGCAGGCGGTTCAGCGGGCGGGTGATCGAGACGGTCAGCAGCAGGCTGAACAGGGTCAGCACCACCAGGGCGATGACCATGGCGCTGAGCGGCCAGAGCAGGCTGTCGTTGCGCCAGGCGCGCAGCTCCTCGTGGGGGATCCGGTAGATGAAGAGGTAGGTCTGCCCGCTGCTCGGGCTGGTGTATTCCTGGCTCAGCTGGCGCCAGGGAAAACGCGGCAGGGGCGGGCGGTTGCCGAACTCGGGCGGTGGCGGCGGCGGGCGATGATGGGGGTGGGGGGGCTCCCGGCTGGACAGGTGGCGGCCGGTTTCGTCCAGCACCTGGACGAAGACGCGGTACTGGTCGCGGTTCTCGTCCAGCAGGGGCTGCGCGGCCAGCGCCCCCTGGGCCTCGTAGCGCTCCGTCCAGCGGGCGGCGAGATCCTGCATGCCGGGGTGGCGGGCGATGATCCAGGCATCGTTGTTCAGCGCCCGGCCCAGCAGCAGGGACAGGCCGGCGACCAGCACCAGGGCCAGCCAGAAGGCCGCGAGGACTCGCCAGAAGAGTGAGCGCATGGGGGACTCGGTGCGGCGGGGGAAAAGCCGAACCGCCCGGTGGGCGGTTCGGTGAGGGGGAGACTCAGTTCTGCTTGGCGTCCTTCTCGGCCTTCCACTTGCGGAACTCTTCCCACTCGGCGCGGCGTTTTTCGCCTTCGGCCTTGCGCGCCTCGAATTGCTTGAGCTGCTCGGGGGTCAGCTGCTCGCGGAAGGTCTTGTCGGCCTTGTCGCGGCTGGCCTGCAGTTCTTTCTGCATGGCCTCCTTGTCGGCCTCGGACAGCTTGTCCATGTAGCGCCGGGTGATCTCGCGCTTCTCCTGAGCGGCGTCCAGGCGGGCCTTGTTAACCGCCTGGCGCTGTTCGGCATTCAGCTTGAGCCCGTCCATGGGCGCCATCATCATTCCGGGCATTCCGGCCATGCCCTCCCGGCCGTGCTGGTGGTGACCGGAGCCCATGTCGCAGACCGGACCCGGCTCGCCGGGTTCGGCGGCGATCGCGGCGAGGGGCAGGGCGGTGGCGAGCAGCAGCATGGAAAGAGTCTTGCGCATGGTGTGTTTCCTCTTGTTTGCGTAATCGGCTGTGTGCCGGACGAAGCCAGTCTAGGGAATTGCACGGTCAGGCACGGTCAGGCGAGGGTAAAGGCTGGGTAAAGGTGCCCTCAGGCGCTGTAATAGTAGCCGCGGCTGCGCAGGGCGAGGATGCGCGGACTGCCGTCCGGGTGCGGGCCGAGCTTCTTGCGCAGGTTGCTGACGTGCATGTCCAGACTGCGGTCGTAGAGGGTCAATTTGCGGCCGAGGGCCAGTTGCGCGAGGGTCTGCTTGTCCACCGGCTCGCCCGGCTGACGCAGCAGGGCCTCGAGCAGGCGGCTCTCGGAGGCGGTGAGGGCGATCTCGAGGCCGCCGATGTCGACCACCCCGCGCGCACTGCTGAAGCACAGGTCGCCCAGCCCCAGCTGGGTCGAGGCGGCCGGTGGCTGGGTGCGGCGCAGCACGGCGCGCAGGCGGGCGGTCAGCTCGCGCGGGTCGCAGGGTTTGGCCAGGTAGTCGTCGGCGCCGAGCTCCAGACCGAGGATGCGGTCCAGCGGCTCGCCGCGGGCGGAGAGCATCAGCACCGGCAGGTCCGGATAGTCGCCGCGCAGCTGCTTGAGCAGCTCGAGACCGGAGCCGTCGGGCAGCATCACGTCCAGCACCACGGCATCCGGGGTCTTTTCGATGAGGGCGAGGCGGGCATCGCGGCCGTCGTGGCAGGCGCGTATCTGGAAGCCTTCCTGGGCCAGCCAGCTGGCGAGCAGCTCGCACAGCTCGCGGTCGTCGTCGATCAGCAGCAGTTCGCTCATGGCGGCGCCATGGCCTCCCGGGCAGAGGGTCAGGGCAGGACCTTGTTGAAGGGCTTGACCTTGACGTCGGCATACACGCCGGCGGCGCAGTAGGGGTCGGCCTCGGCCCAGCTGCGGGCGGCGGCCAGGGAGTCGAACTCGGCGACCACCAGGCTGCCGCTGAAGCCGGCCGGGCCGGGAGCCGGGCTGTCCACCGCCGGGTGCGGGCCGGCCAGCACCAGACGGCCTTCTTCCTTCAGTTGCTGCAGGCGGGCGAGGTGGGCGGGACGAGCGCCCAGGCGCTTGTCCAGGGAGTTTTCCACGTCGGTGGCGATGATGGCGTAGAGCATGTCAGTCCTTGGGTTTGGCGGAGGAGGGCTGGGTCTCGGCGGCGTCGCGCATGTGGCGGGCGAGGAACAGGCCTTGGCCGACCAGGAACAGGACGGTCATGCCCAGGCTGCCGAACACTTTGAAGTCGACCCAGAATTCGTGGAAGGTGAAGGCGACGAACAGGTTGGCGCAGCCGCTGAATGCGAAGAATGCCACCCAGGCGAGGTTCAGGCGCGTCCACAAGGGCGGCGGCAGGCTGACCGCATGGCCCATGATGCGCTGGATCAGCGGGCGATCGCCGATGAACTGGCTGGCGGCGAAGCCCAGGGCGAACAGCCAGTTGACCACCGGTGCCTTCCACTTGAGGAACGTCTCGCTGTGGAAGGCCAGGGTCATGCCGCCGAACACCAGACAGGCGAGCAGGGTGATCCACTGGCCCTTTTCCAGGCGGCGCTGGATCAGGAACAGGATGCCGTAGACCAGCAGCGAGGCGAGGATCAGGACGGCGGTGGCGCTGAAGATGCCGCCGAAGGTGACGCTCTGGCCGGCCAGTTCGATGGCGCAAGGCTCCAGCTTGTAGACGATGAAAAAGAGAATCAGCGGGATGAAATCGATGAATTGTTTCACTGTGGCAGCCAGACGCGGGATGTGACGGCATAATAACAAACCTCGACAACCGCGAAAGCCAGCTCCATGAAGGTCGACCTGCACTGCCACAGTACCGCTTCCGACGGCGCGTTGAGCCCCGCCGAGGTGGTTCGCCGTGCCCACGGACGCGGTGTCCGGCTGCTGGCGCTGACCGACCACGATACCCTGGACGGGCTCCCCGAGGCGCAGGCCGCCGCCGCCGGGCTGGACATCGAACTGATCAACGGTATCGAGCTGTCCGCCCTGTGGGGCGGAGCGACCGTGCATGTGCTCGGCTACGCCTTCGCCGGCGATGCACCGGCTCTGCGCCTGGCTCTCGCCGGGCTGCACGAGGGGCGCTGGCAGCGGGCCGCGGAGATCTCTCGGCGGCTGGCCGCCAAGGGTATGGACGGCGCCCTGGAGGGCGCTCGGGCGGTGCAGCGCGAGCTGGGCGGTAGCGGCAACGCGCCGGCGCGTCCGCACTTCGCCGAGTTCCTGGTCCGTGCCGGGCACGTCCGGGACCGTGCGGAAGCCTTTCGCAAGTGGCTGGGCGCAGGCAAGCTGGGCGACATCAAGCAGCACTGGCCGACTCTCGAGCAGTCGGTCGCCACCTTGCGTGCGGCCGGTGCCTGGATCAGTCTCGCGCATCCTTGGCACTATGATTTCACCCGCAGCAAGCGGCGGCGCTTGGTCGGCGACTTCATCCGTGCCGGTGGCCATGCGCTGGAGGTCAGCAACGGCCTGCAGGCGGCCGAACAGGTCGGCGGCCTGGCCATCCTGGTTCGCGAGTTCGGTCTGCTGGCCAGCGCCGGTAGCGACTTCCATGCCCCCGACGACTGGTCCGAGCTGGGCCTGTACCGTCCGCTGCCGGACGACCTGTCGCCTCTCTGGACGCGTTTCGCCCATGTCCGTCACTGCGCCGTCCTCTGAACAGGGAATCCATGTGAGCCAGTACTTCCAGATCCATCCGGAAAACCCCCAGCTGCGCCTGATCCGCCAGGCCGCGGAGATCGTCCGTGGCGGCGGGGTGATCGTCTATCCCACCGACGCCTCCTACGCGCTCGGTTGCCAGCTCGGCAACAAGGCCGGCCTGGAGCGCATCCGCCACCTGCGCCAGCTGGACGACAAGCACAACTTCACCCTGGTGTGCAGCGACCTTTCCCAGCTGAGCCTGTTCGCCCGGGTCGACACCGGCGCCTTCCGCCTGCTCAAGACCTGGACCCCGGGCCCCTACACCTTCATCCTCAACGCCAGCCGCGAGGTGCCGCGGATCATGCTGCACCCCAAGCGGCGCACCGTCGGCCTGCGCATTCCCGCCAACCCCATCGCCCAGGCCCTGCTGGCGGAACTGGGCGAGCCGCTGATGAGCGCCAGCCTGATCCTGCCCGGCGAGACGCTGCCGATGAGCGATCCCGAGGAGATGCGCCGGCGCCTCGAACACCAGGTCGATCTGGTCGTCGACGGCGGTGCCGGCACCCTGGAGGCCTCCACCGTGGTCAGCCTGCTCGACGGCGAGCCCGAGGTGGTGCGCGTCGGCTGCGGCGACCCGACGCCCTTCGCCGGCGAAGCCTGAGTCTTGCGCCGCCCAACGCAGGCCGGCGCTTCGCCGGCCGACGAGCCGCCGCCCGAGGAAAACCCCGCCAGCCCCCCCGACGAAGCGCAGGAATCACCTTTTGCGCTGGTCTACGGGCAGGCGCTGACCGAGCTGCCGCAGGACCTGTACATTCCGCCGGACGCCCTGGAGGTGTTCCTCGAGGCGTTCGAGGGGCCGCTTGACCTGCTGCTCTACCTGATCCGCCGGCAGAACATCGACATCCTCGACATTCCGGTGGCCGAGATCACCCGCCAGTACATGGGCTACGTCGAACTGATGAAGGTCGCGCGCCTGGAGCTGGCCGCCGAATACCTGGTGATGGCCGCCATGCTCGCCGAGATCAAGTCGCGCATGCTGCTGCCGCGCTCGGCCGAGGCCGAGGCGGAAGAAGAGGACCCGCGTGCCGAGCTGATCCGCCGCCTGCAGGAGTACGAGCGCTTCCGGAGCGCTGCCGAGGAACTCGACGACCTGCCACGGGTCGGTCGCGAACTGTACCCGGCGCAGTTGGAGGCGCCCCAGGCGCGGGTGCGCCGGCTGCTGCCGACGGTCGATCTGGACGAGCTGCTGCTGGCGATGGCCGAGGTGCTGCGCCGCGCCGACCTGTTCGAGAGCCACCAGATCACCCGCGAGGCACTGTCCACCCGCGAGCGGATGAGCGAGGTGCTGGAGCGTCTGCGCGACGGCGGCTTCGTGCCCTTCGTGCAACTGTTCCGGGGCGAGGAGGGGCGCCTGGGGGTGGTGGTGACCTTCATGGCGGTACTCGAACTGATCAAGGAGTCCCTGGTCGAGCTGGTGCAGACCGAACCCTTCGCACCCATCCATGTGCGCCTGCGCGGGGACGAGCTTTCGGGAGAGACGGAATGAACCTTAACGATCCGGCCCAACTGGCCGTGCTGCTCGAGGCCTATCTGCTCGCCGCCGGCCGGCCGCTGTCGCTGGAGCGCCTCGGCGAGCTGTTCGACGAGGCCGAGCGGCCGCCGCCGGCCCGTCTGCGCGATGCCCTGGCGATTCTTGCGCGCTCCTGTCAGGGCCGTGCCTTCGAGCTCAAGGAAGTGGCCTCCGGTTACCGTCTGCAGGTGCGCGAGCGCTTCGCGCCCTGGGTCGGGCGCCTCTGGGAGGAGCGCCCGCAGCGCTATTCGCGGGCCCTGCTGGAAACCCTGGCGCTGATCGCCTACCGCCAGCCGATCAGCCGCGGCGAGATCGAGGAGGTCCGCGGCGTGGCGGTGAGCAGCAACATCGTCAAGACCCTGCAGGAGCGCGACTGGATTCGGGTGGTCGGCTACCGCGAGGTGCCCGGCCGGCCGGCGCTGTTCGCCACCACCCGCGCCTTCCTCGACGATTTCAACCTGACGAGCCTCGACGAACTGCCGCCCCTGGCGGTCCTGCGCAGTCTGGAACCCGCCCCGGGTATCCTGGACGAGGAGGAACTGCCGTCGGCGGACCCGCAGGCCCTCGCCGAGCCGGCGGAGCAGGTCAGCTTCCGCAGCCTGCTGGCGGAGCTGGATTCGATGGAGCAGGGGCTCAAGACCGACTTCGACGACCTGCCCGAGCCGGAGGAGGAGGCCCCGGGCGATGCCGGCAGGGAGCGGGCCGCGGACGAACCCTGACGGGCTGGCGGTGGGGTCGGCGGGTGCTTGTCCATTTGCCGCCGCTGGGCCTAAATGGAGATCGACCAATCCACTGGGAGTCCGCGATGCATCCCCGAGTTCTCGAAGTCATTCGCCCGGCCGGTCGGGATCTGTTCGACCGCGCCGACGCGGGGTCCTTCCATGCCGCCGGTGGCGCGCGCTTGCCGATTCGCAAGCATCTCGGGGCATTCGAATGAAGCTGGCCCTGATCGGCGATATCGGCGGTACCCACGTGCGCTTTGCCCTCTGGCGGGAGGGCCGGCCGGATGCGCTGCGGGTGCTCGCCACGGGTGACTATCCCGGCCCGGAGGAGGCGATCCGTAGCTACCTCGCCGGGCTGGACCTGCCGCTGGCGGCGCTGGACACGGCCTGTCTGGCCTGCGCTGGACCGGTGCAGGGCGACCTGTTCCGCCTCACCAACAACCACTGGCAGTTCGGCCGTCTGGCGCTCACCCATGCGCTGGGCCTGCGCCAGCTGCTGGTGATCAACGATTTCGCCGCGATGGCCCTCGGCATGACCCGCCTGGCCGATCACGAGCGGCTGACCGTCCGGCCCGGGCGGGCCGAGGCGGGCAGTCCCCGGTTGGTGCTGGGGCCGGGTACCGGGCTTGGCGTCAGCGCCCTGCTGCCGGACGGCGCGGGGCACTGGCGGGTTCTGCCGGGCGAGGGCGGGCATGTCGACCTGCCGCTCGTCACCGCCCGCGAGGTGGCCCTGTGGCAGCTGCTGCAGCGCGAACTCGGCCATGTGAGTGCGGAAAGCGTGCTCAGCGGCAGTGGCCTGCTGCGGCTGTACCGTGCCAGCTGCCTCCTCGACGGGCGGACGCCGCAGCTCGACTCGGCCGCCGCGGTGAGCGCCGCGGCGCTGTCCGGAGATGCCGGCGCGGCGGCGGTGCTCGAGCAGTTCTGCGGCTGGCTGGGACGGGTCGCCGGCAACCACGCGCTGACCCTGGGGGCGCGCGGCGGAGTCTATCTAGCTGGTGGCATCCTGCCGCATTTCGCCGCCTTCCTGCAGGGCAGCGGCTTCGCCCGCTGCTTCGTCGACAAGGGGGTGATGAGCGACTATCTGGCGGACATCCCGGTGTGGCTGGCGACGGCCGAGCAGCCCGGTCTGCTGGGCGCCGGGCTGGCGCTGCAGGCGTGGTCGGAGCGCTCGTCGGCCTGAGGCGACGACCGGCCGCTCACTCCTCGGTCACTTCGTCGTCGCTCGGATAGCGGGTCTGCGCCAGGCTTTCCTTGATCTTGCGCAGGTGCGGCTGGAAGTCCGCGCCGCGCCGCAGGGTCACGCCGGCGGCCAGCACGTCGAGCACGGTGAGCTGGATGATCCGCGAGGACATCGGCATGTAGATGTCGGTGTTTTCCTGCAGCGGGATGTCCAGGCTGTGGGTGCAGGCCTTGGCCAGCGGCGAACCGGCGGCGGTCAGGCCGAGCACCGAGGCGCCGTTGCCGCGGGCGAGGCGCGCCACTTCGATCAGCTCGCGGGTGCGTCCGGTGTAGGAGACGATCACGAACAGCTCGCCGGTGTGCGCCACCGAGGCGAGCATGCGTTGCATCAGCACGTCGCTCTGGGCGGTCACGGCGAGGTTGAAGCGGAAGAACTTGTACTGCGCGTCCAGGGCCACCGAGGCGGAGGCGCCGAGGCCGAAGAAGTGGATCTGCCGGGCCTGGATCAGCAGGTCGACGGCCCGGTCGATGCTCTGCGGATCGAGTTCCTGGCAGGTGTTGTCCAGGGCGGCGATGGTGCTGCCGAAGATCTTGCGCGTGTAGGCGGCGGGACTGTCGTTCGCCGCGACCGCCTGGCTGACGTAGGCGGCGCCGCTGGCCAGGCTTTGCGCCAGCTGGATCTTCAGGGCCGGGTAGCCGTTGGCCTCGAGGGAGCGGCAGAAGCGGTTGACGGTCGGCTCGCTGACGCCGGCCGCCTGGGCCAGAGCGGCGATGCTCAGGCCCATGACCTGCTGCGGGTCCTGCAGAATGACCTCGGCGACCTTGCGTTCGGCCTTGTTCAGCTCGTCAAGGCGACCCTGGATCTGTTCGAGAAAGTTTCTCATGGCATTCCCTTGTCCTTTTTTGAAGGCGATACTGGGTTTTTACAGGTCCTTGTAGTTTTATTACAACACCGGTTGAAAAATTCAGGGGTGATAACCGGGCCTTCTTTTCTAAACTGGTGAAAAACACATTCGAAACATCGAGCGCTCATCCAGAGGGGCGAAGCGGGAGCTTGCATATGGCTATCTATACAGTTGAACTGCCGCCGGGCGTGGTCGCCCATGGCCTGGCCGATACCGAGCGGCTCGCTGCCGCCATGGCGCAGCAGGTGGCGGAGGTCTTGCGCGCGGCCATCGACGCCCATGGCCGGGCGAGCCTCGTGGTTTCCGGCGGACGCAGTCCGGTCGCCTTCTTCGAACGGCTGGCGGAGCAGGCGCTGGACTGGGCGCGGGTGACGGTCGCTCTGGCCGACGAGCGCTGGGTACCGCTCGGCCATCCCGACAGCAATGCCGGCCTGGTGCAACGCCACCTGCTGTGCGGGCGAGCGGCGCAGGCGTACTTCCTCGGTCTCTACCAGCCGGCCGAGTCCCCCGAGGCGGCGGCGCAGCTGGCCGACGCGGCGCTGGCCGAGCTGCCCCAGCCGATCGACGTGCTGGTGCTGGGCATGGGCGAGGACGGCCACACCGCCTCGCTGTTTCCCGGCAGTCCGAACCTGGCCGCGGCGCTGGAGCCCGAGTGCCCGCGCCGTTGCCTGGCGATGCGGGCACCGAATGTGCCCCATCAGCGGCTGACGCTGACCCTGCCGCTGCTGGCTTCGGCGCGCCTGCCGCTCCTGCAGATCCAGGGCGAGGCCAAGCTGGCGACCCTGCGCGCCGCGCTGGCCGGCGAGGACGCCCGGCAGATGCCGATCCGTGCCTTCCTGCATTCCCCCCTCGAGATCTACTGGTGCCCCTGAGCGCCGAGGAGTGTCGCATGCCGATCCCCATGGACGAGAAGATTGCCCGCATCGACAGCCTCTGCGCCCAGGCGCGGATTCTGCCGGTGATCACCGTGCGCCGGGAGGCGCACATCCTGCCGCTGGCCGATGCCCTGGCCGCCGGCGGCCTGCGCACGCTGGAGATCACCTTGCGCTCGGCGCACGGGCTGACCGCTATTCGTACTCTGCGCCGGGAGCGGCCGCAGCTGTGCGTCGGCGTCGGCACCGTGCTCGATGCGCAGATGCTGGCCGAAGCCGAAGCCGCCGGGGCGCAGTTCGTGGTCACCCCCGGCTGCACCGCCGAAATCCTTGAGGCCGGACTGGAAAGCCCGCTGCCGCTGTTGCCCGGGGCGAGCAGCGCCTCCGACCTGATGCTCGGCCACCGCCTCGGCTACCGGCGCTTCAAGCTGTTTCCGGCGGAGGTCTGCGGCGGCGTGGCGGCGCTGCGGGCGTTCGGCGCCCCCTTTCCCGGTATCCGCTTCTGCCCCACCGGGGGCATCCGTCCGGACAATCTCCGGGAGTACCTGGCGCAGCCCAACGTGATGTGCGTGGGCGGTTCCTGGATGCTCGACGAGCCGGCCATGGAGCGCGGCGACTGGGCGACCATCGAACGCCTGGCCGCCGAGGCCCTGGCCCTGTTGAAGTGAGCCGCCGGGGCGGATGCTTCGCACCGGCGATGCGCGTATGATGCGCGCCCCATTCAAGCGGAACCGACACACCGGGAGGTGCCCAGATGAGCGAACGTGAAGAGAATTCCCTGCCTGCCGCCCAGGGCGAAAAGCTGCAGAAGGTGCTGGCGCGCATGGGCCTCGGCTCTCGGCGCGACGTCGAGACGCGGATCGCCGAGGGCCGGGTGATGGTCAACGGGGTGGTCGCCAGCCTCGGCCAGCGGGTTGGCCGCAACGACGCCATCGCCCTCGACGGGCGCCTGCTCAGGCGCGAGGAGGCCGCCGAAACGATGCGCCGGGTGCTGATCTACAACAAGCCCGAGGGCGAGATCTGCACCCGCAGCGATCCGGAAGGCCGGCCGACCGTGTTCGACCGTCTGCCGCGCCTGAAGGAGGGCCGCTGGATCAACATCGGCCGGCTCGACATCAACACCACCGGGCTGCTGCTGTTCACCACCGACGGCGAGCTGGCCAACCGGCTGATGCATCCGTCCTATGAAATGGACCGCGAGTACGCGGTGCGCGTGCGTGGCGAGGTCACCGAGGAGATGCTCGAGGCCCTCAAGCGCGGAGTGATGCTGGAAGACGGTCCGGCACGTTTCACCGACATCAAGGAAGCACCCGGCGGCGAAGGCCTCAACCGCTGGTTCCACTGCGTGGTGATGGAGGGTCGCAACCGCGAGGTGCGCCGCCTGTGGGAGTCCCAGGGGGTGGTGGTGAGCCGGCTGAAGCGGGTGCGTTTCGGCCCGGTGTTCATGACCGCCGACCTGTCCATGGGCCGCTGGCGCGAGATGATCCAGCCGGAAGTGGACGTCCTCGGCAGCGAGGTGGGCCTGGAGCCGGTGGTGCTGCCGGAAATGAAGCCGAAGTTGCGCGAGAAGATCGAGCGCCTGCAGCGCAAGTCGGCCAAGCCGGTCGATCGCAGCGGGCCCCGCGAGCGGGTGCTGCGCCCGGCCCATGAGGACGCGCAGGCACAGGAGCGCCGTGCACCGCGCCGGCCGCGGGAGGAGAACGCCCCGCGCGACCGCGACCACGCCCGTGGCACGCCGGTCGCCGAGCGTCCTGCCGAGTCCGCGCGCAAGCGTCCGGGGCGGCCGGCAGGGGAGCGCCCGTCCACCGAGCCGGCGCGCAAACGCCCGGGCAAGCCGACCGGGGAGCATCCGTCCAGCGAGTCCGCGCGCAAGCGTCCGGGCAAGCCGGCCGGCGAGCGTCCGCCCGTCGAGCTGGCCGAGCGGCCGGCCCGCAAGCCCCGGCCGGCCCCGGCCAAGCGCCGCAATCCGCCGGCCAGCGAGGGCCAGCGTCCGGGGTTCGGCCGCAAGCGTCCCTAACGGGGCGCCTCCGGCCGGCCTTTCCCGGAGGGATCAGGGCATGTTCGACGCCTGCTGGGCGTCGAACGCCTGGCCGTTCACGCCCTTGCTGTCCGGACCCATCAGGTACAGGTAGACCGGCATGATCTCTTCCGGTCCCGGCCGGCTCAGCGGGTTCTCTCCGGGGTAGGCCTGGGCACGCATGTCGGTGCGGGTGCCGCCGGGGTTGACGCTGTTGGCGCGCACCGCGCAGGTGCCCTCGACCTCGTCGGCGAGCACCTGCATCAAACCCTCGGTGGCGAACTTCGACACCGCGTAGCCGCCCCAGTAGGCACGGCCCTTGCGGCCGACGCTGCTCGAGGTGAACACCACCGAGGCATCTTCGGAGAGCTTGAGCAACGGCAGCAGGGTGTTGGTGAGCATGAACATGGCATTCACGTTGACCTGCATGACGCGCATGAAGTGGTCGCCGGAGAGCTGTTCCAGCGGCGTGCGCGGACCGAGGATGGAGGCGTTGTGGAGCAGGCCGTCGAGGCGGCCGAATTCGCGCTCGATGGTCGCTGCCAGCTCGTCGTACTGGTGCGGCAGGGTGGTTTCCAGGTTGAGGGGAATCACCACCGGCTGCGGATGGCCGGCAGACTCGATCTCGTCGTAGACCCGGTTGAGGTGTTCTTCGGTCTTGCCCAGCAGCAGCACGGTGGCGCCGTGGGCGGCGAAGGTCTTGGCGGCGGCCGCGCCGATGCCGCGCCCGGCGCCGGTGACCAGGATGATGCGGTCCTTCAGCAGGTCGGGACGGGCGGTGTATTGGAACATGGGAGTCTCCTAGGGAGCGCTGCACGCTTCGCAGGGCGGCCGGGGCGCAGGGCGGAGCAGTCCGCCACGGAGGCCGGCAGGCGTCGTCCCGCGAACGGGCGGCTCAGCACGAACAGAGCGCGCGATCGAGGACCGCGCGGAGGTCAAGCGGATGGTCCACCACCACGTCGGCGCCCCAGTGGCCGGGGTTGTCGTCCGGATGGATGTAGCCGTAGCGCACCGCGGCGGTGCGGGTGCCGGCGGCGCGGCCGGACTCGATGTCGCGCAGGTCGTCGCCGACGAACAGGACGCTGGCCGGGTCCAGTCCGAGCCGGCTGCAGGCGAGGATCATGGGTTCCGGGTCGGGCTTGCTGTTCTTCACGTGGTCCGGACAGATCAGCAGGGCCGAGCGTTCGGCCAGTCCCAGGCGCTGCATGATCGGCTCGGCGAAGCGCAGCGGCTTGTTGGTCACCACGCCCCACAGCAGCCGGGCCCGCTCGATGTCGGCGAGCAGCTCCTCCATGCCCGGGTAGGGGCGGGTGAATACCGCGCAGTGCTCCTGGTAGCGTTCGAGGAACTCCAGGCGCAAGGGCTCGAAGTCGGCGGCCGACGGCTCCAGGGCGAAGGCCGTCATGACCATTGCCCGGGCGCCGCCGGAGACGACGTGGCGGATGGCGCGCTCGTCGGCCGGCGGCAGGCCGCGGTCGGCGCGCATGGCCTGGATGATGGCGATGAAGTCCGGCGCCGTGTCGAGCAGGGTGCCGTCCATGTCGAAGAGAACCGCTCGTAGCGTCATGGAGAACTCATTCCTCGCGCAGGGTCTGGATCATGTAGTTGACGTCGACGTCCGTGCCCAGCTTGTAGTGGCGGGTCAGCGGGTTGTAGGTCAGGCCGACGATGTCCTCGACCGCCAGGTCGCTGGCGCGGCACCAGGCACCCAGTTCGGAGGGGCGGATGAATTTTTTGAAGTCGTGGGTGCCGCGCGGCAGCAGCTTGAGCAGGTACTCGGCGCCGACGATCGCCAGCAGGTAGGCCTTGGGGTTGCGGTTGATGGTCGAAAAGAACACCTGGCCGCCGGGTTTGACCAGGGTGTGGCAGGCGTGGATCACCGAGGCCGGGTCGGGGACGTGCTCGAGCATTTCCAGGCAGGTGACCACGTCGAACTGGCCGGGCATCCCCGCCGCCAGCGCCTCGACGGTGCTCTGCCGGTAGTCTACCTCGACGCCGGATTCCAGCTGGTGCAGGCGGGCTACGGCAAGCGGTGCCTCGCCCATGTCGATGGCGGTCACGCTCGCCCCGCGCAGGGCCATGGCCTCGCTGAGGATGCCGCCGCCGCAGCCGACGTCGAGCACCTTTTTGCCGGCCAGCCGGACGTGCTCCTCGATCCAGTTGACCCGCAGCGGGTTGATCTCGTGCAGCGGCTTGAACTCGCTCTCGCGATCCCACCAGCGGTGAGCCAGAGCTTCGAATTTGGCGATTTCGGCGTGGTCGACGTTGCTCATCAGTTGTTCCGTGGTTATCGGGCGGTAACAGTGCTCGGCGCCCATGGTGCCAGCTTTGCCGGGTGCATGGGTTGCGTGCCTTGTGTCGATTTGTCGCAGGGCTGGCTCAGCGGAGGGCATCCGCGGTGCCGATGCGCCGGCCCCATTCGCGGGCCTTGCCCTTCACGCGCTCCTCGTCCAGGCGGGTCAGGCGGCCGTCGTCGAGCAGCTGTTTGCCGCCGACCCAGAGGTGCCGTACGCAGTCCCGGCCGCTGGCATAGATCAGCTGCGAGACCGGGTCGTAGATCGGCTGCTGGGCCAGTCCGGAGAGGTCGAAGGCGACCAGATCGGCGGCTTTGCCAGGCTCCAGGGAGCCGGTTTCGGCATCGAGGCCGAGCGCGCGGGCGCCGTTCAGGGTGGCCATGCGCAGCGCGCGGTGGGCGTCCAGGGCGGTGGCCGAGCCGGCGACCGCCTTGGCCAGCAGGGCGGCGGTGCGGGTCTCGCCGAGCAGATCGAGGTCGTTGTTGCTCGCCGCGCCGTCGGTGCCGATCGCCACGTTCACGCCGGCCTGCCAGAGGCGCTCCACCGGGCAGAAGCCGCTGGCCAGCTTGAGGTTTGACTCCGGGCAGTGGATCACGCTGCTGTTGCTCTCCACCAGCAGGGTCAGGTCGTCGTCGTCGAGCTGGGTCACATGTACCGCCTGGAAGCGTGGGCCGAGCAGGCCGCGGCGGGCTAGGCGGGCCAGCGGCCGTACGCCGTCGCGCTCGAGGGCCCGGGCGACCTCGTGGGAGGTCTCGTGCACATGCATCTGGATCATCGCGTCCAGTTCCTCGGCGAGCACGCGGACGCTCTCCAGCGTCTCGTCGCTCACCGAGTAGGGGGCGTGGGGGCCGAAGGCGACGCGGATCCGCGGGTGATGGCGGAGGTCGTCGAACAGCTCGACCCCCTTGCGCAGCGCCTCGTCGGCGTCGCGGGCACCGGGGGTGGGAAAGTCCAGCACCGGGATGCACAGCTGGGCGCGGATGCCGCTCTGATGGATGGGGTCGCTGGCGATGTGCGGGTGGAAGTACATGTCGGAGAAGCAGCCGATGCCGCCCTTGAGCTGCTCGGCGATGGCCAGTTCGGTGCCGTCGCGGACGAATTCCTCGTTTACCCAGCGGGCCTCGGCCGGCCAGATGTGTTTCTCCAGCCAGGTCATCAGCGGCAGATCATCGGCCAGGCCGCGGAACAGGGTCATCGCTGCGTGGCCGTGGGCGTTCACCAGACTGGGGGCGAGGAGCATGCCGGGCAGTTCGCGGATTTCCCGGGCGGCGTGGCGCAGCGCGGTCTCGCGGGGGGCAAGCAGGGCGATGCGGCCGTCGCGGATGCCCAGGGCGTGATCGTGCAACACGACGCCGGCGGGCTCGACCGGCACCAGCCAGGTCGGCAGGAGCAGCAGATCGAGCGGAGCGGTGGCGTCAGACATGGCAGGGTCCTTGTCGGTTGCTGGAAAAGGGCGCAGTAGTATAGCCGAGCGCCGTTTTTGCCCGCTCGTTATAATCCGCCCCTTTTTCGTTTTCTGGACTGCGAGGTATTCCATGCGCGAGCGACTGCTGGCTGCGGAGAAAATCAAGGCCATCGAATGGCGGGATGGCACTTTGCATCTGCTCGACCAGCGCCTGCTGCCGCTGGAGGAAACCTGGCGCGCCTACGATTCCGCGGTCGAGGTGGCCGGGGCGATCCGCGACATGGTGGTGCGCGGCGCGCCGGCGATCGGTATCAGCGCCGCCTACGGCGTGGTGCTGGGTGCCCGCCAGCGGCTGGCGGCCGGCGGCGACTGGCGTGCGGCGCTGGAGGAGGATTTCCGGGCACTGGCCGGGTCGCGGCCGACCGCGGTCAACCTGTTCTGGGCGCTGGATCGCATGCGCGAGCGCCTGGCGCGGCTGAAGGAGGGCGAGGACGTGCTGGCGGCGCTGGAGGCCGAGGCGGTGGGCATCCACGAAAGCGATCGCGAGGCCAACCTGACCATGGCCCAGCTCGGCGTCGAGCTGATCCGCAAGCACAGCGGCAACGCCCAGGCGCTGCTGACCCACTGCAATGCGGGGGCACTGGCCACCGGCGGTTTCGGTACCGCCCTCGGGGTGATCCGTGCCGCCTGGCTGGAGGGGCTGGTCGAGCGGGTCTATGCCGACGAGACCCGCCCCTGGCTGCAGGGTGCGCGCCTGACCGCCTGGGAGCTGGTCGAGGAGGGCGTGCCGGTGAGCCTGAACGTGGATGGCGCGGCCGCCCACCTGATGAAGACCAAGGGCGTCAGCTGGGTGATCGTCGGCGCCGACCGGATCACCGCCGACGGCGACGTGGCCAACAAGATCGGCACTTACCAGCTGGCGGTGGTGGCCATGCACCACGGCGTGCGTTTCATGGTGGTGGCCCCCAGTTCGACCATCGACATGTCGCTGCAGAGCGGCGAGGAGATCCCCATCGAGGAGCGCGACGGGCGCGAATTGCTGGAGATCGGCGGCAAGCGCGTGGCGGCCTCGGTGGAGGCGGTCAACCCGGTGTTCGACGTCACGCCGGCCGACCTGATCGATGCCATCGTCACCGAGCGCGGCGTGGTCGAGCGACCGAACGCGGCCAAGATGGCCGAGCTGATGAGTCGCAAGCGGTTGCATTGAGGCACGGCGCGGGCGCCGCTCTGGCGCGCGCCCCTGCTTCCGCGTGCCGCGCATGGCGTGCAGCTCGTGGCAGCTCCCCTGTGTTACCATCCCACGCTTAAATGCAGGACATTGCTGACGTAAAAGGAACCCGGCTTCCATGGGCGAACTGGCCAAAGAAATCCTCCCGGTCAATATCGAAGACGAGCTGAAGCAGTCGTACCTCGACTATGCGATGAGCGTGATCGTCGGGCGCGCCCTGCCGGATGCGCGCGACGGCCTCAAGCCGGTGCACCGACGCGTGCTGTTCGCGATGAGCGAGCTGGGCAACGACTGGAACAAGCCGTACAAGAAATCCGCCCGGGTGGTCGGCGACGTCATCGGTAAGTATCACCCGCACGGTGACACCGCGGTGTACGACACCATCGTGCGCATGGCCCAGCCGTTCTCCCTGCGCTACCTGCTGGTCGACGGCCAGGGCAACTTCGGTTCGGTGGACGGCGACAACGCTGCAGCCATGCGTTACACCGAAGTGCGCATGGCCAAGCTGGCCCACGAACTGCTCGCCGACCTGGACAAGGAAACCGTCGACTGGGTGCCCAACTACGACGGCACCGAGCAGATCCCGGCGGTCATGCCGACCAAGGTCCCCAACCTGCTGGTCAACGGCTCCAGCGGCATCGCCGTGGGCATGGCCACCAACATCCCGCCGCACAACCTCTCCGAGGTGATCGACGGCTGCCTGGCGCTGATCGATAACCCCGAACTGACCGTCGACGAGCTGATGCAGTACATCCCCGGTCCGGACTTTCCCACCGCGGGGATCATCAACGGCCGCGCCGGGATCATCGAGGCCTATCGCACCGGCCGAGGGCGTATCTACATCCGCGCCCGCGCCGCGATCGAGGACATCGACAAGGTCGGCGGTCGCCAGCAGATCGTGGTCACCGAGCTGCCCTACCAGCTGAACAAGGCGCGGCTGATCGAGAAGATCGCCGAGCTGGTGAAAGAGAAGAAGATCGAAGGCATCACCGAGCTGCGCGACGAGTCCGACAAGGATGGCATGCGCGTGGTCATCGAGCTGCGCCGCGGCGAGGTGCCGGAGGTGATCCTCAACAACCTCTACGCCCAGACCCAGCTGCAGAGCGTGTTCGGCATCAATGTGGTGGCGCTGGTCGACGGCCAGCCGCGGACCCTGAACCTCAAGGACATGCTCGAGGTATTCGTCCGCCACCGCCGCGAGGTGGTGACCCGGCGCACCGTCTACGAGCTGCGCAAGGCCCGCGAGCGCGGCCACATCCTCGAGGGGCAGGCGGTCGCCCTGTCCAACATCGACCCGGTGATCGAGCTGATCAAGCGCTCGCCGACCCCGGCCGAGGCCAAGGAGCGCCTGGTCGCCACCGGCTGGGAATCCAGCGCGGTGGAGGCGATGGTCGAGCGTGCCGGCGCCGACGCCTGCCGTCCGGAGGACCTCGATCCGCAGTACGGCCTGCGCGACGGCAAGTACTACCTGTCGCCGGAGCAGGCCCAGGCCATCCTCGAGCTGCGCCTGCACCGCCTGACCGGTCTGGAGCACGAGAAGCTGCTCGCCGAGTACCAGGAGATCCTCGCCCAGATTGGCGAACTGATCCGCATCCTGACCAGTCCCGAGCGCCTGATGGACGTCATCCGCGAGGAGTTGGGGAAGGTTCGGGCCGAGTTCGGGGACGTGCGCCGCACCGAGATCGTCGCCTCCCAGGTCGACCTGACCATCGCCGACCTGATCACCGAGGAAGAGCGGGTGGTGACCATTTCCCACGGCGGCTATGCGAAGAGCCAGCCGCTGGCCGCCTATCAGGCGCAGCGCCGCGGCGGTAGGGGCAAGTCGGCCACCGGGGTGAAGGACGAGGACTACATCGAGCACCTGCTGGTCGCCAACAGCCATGCCACCCTGCTGCTGTTCTCCAGCAAGGGCAAGGTCTACTGGTTGCGCACCTTCGAGATTCCCGAGGCTTCGCGTACCGCGCGCGGCCGGCCGTTGGTCAACCTGCTGCCGCTGGACGAGGGCGAGTGCATCACCGCGATGCTGCAGGTCGACCTCGAGGCGCTGCAGCAGAGCGCCGGTGCCGACGAGGAGCTGGACGAGGCCGATGATCTGGTGATCGAAGGCGAAGTGGTCGAGGACGTGGATGCCGAGGTCGCCGACGGCGCCGAGCAGGACGAGCCGAGCGGCGCCTACATTTTCATGGCCACCGCCTTCGGCACCGTGAAGAAGACCCCGCTGGTGCAGTTCAGCAAGCCGCGCAGTGCCGGGCTGATCGCCCTGAAGCTGGAAGAGGGCGACACCCTGATCGCCGCCGCGGTGACCGACGGTGCCCGCGAGGTGATGCTGTTCTCCGACGGCGGCAAGGTCATCCGCTTCAAGGAGCGCGATGTGCGCACCATGGGCCGTACCGCCCGCGGCGTGCGCGGCATGCGCCTGCCGGAAGGTCAGCACCTGATTTCCATGCTGATCCCCGAGCCGGGCGCGCAGATTCTCACCGCTTCCGAGCGCGGCTACGGCAAACGCACGCCGCTCGACGACTATCCGCGCCGTGGCCGTGGCGGCCAGGGCGTGATCGCCATGGTCATCAACGAGCGCAACGGCAAGCTGGTCGGCGCCATCCAGGTGCAGGACGGCGAGGAAATCATGCTGATTTCCGACCAGGGTACCCTGGTGCGCACGCGGGTCGACGAGGTGTCCTCGCTGTCGCGCAACACCCAGGGAGTGACCCTGATCAAGCTGGCCAACGGCGAGCAGTTGGTGGGCCTGGAGCGTGTTCAGGAGCCTTCCGGCGAGGACGGGCCGGAAGAGGGCGATGCGCCGCTCGATGGGCCGGCGGTGGAAGCCGAGACGCCGGCGAACGACGGCGAGGATTGAGTCGGGGCGGGACCCCTCGAGAGCTGCGCTTTCGTACAGAGCGTGGGAACGATCAACAACCTGTAGTGCTTGAGAGAAAACGACGTGAGCAAACGCGCCTATAACTTCTGCGCCGGCCCGGCCGCGCTTCCCGAAGCTGTCCTGCTCCGCGCCCAGGCGGAACTCCTCGACTGGCACGGCAGGGGCCTGTCGGTGATGGAGATGAGCCATCGCAGCGACGAGTACGTGGCCATCGCCGAGAAGGCCGAGCAGGACCTGCGCGATCTGCTGGCGATTCCCTCAAACTACAAGGTGCTCTTCCTGCAGGGCGGCGCCAGCCAGCAGTTTGCCGAGATTCCGCTGAACCTGCTGCCCGAGGGCGGCGTCGCCGACTACGTCGACACCGGCATCTGGTCGCGCAAGGCCATCGAGGAAGCCCGCCGCTTCGGCAGCGTCAACCTCGCCGCCAGCGCCAAGGCCTACGACTACTTCGCCATCCCCGGGCAGAATGAGTGGCAGCTGTCGAAAAACGCTGCCTACCTGCACTACGCCAGCAACGAGACCATCGGTGGTCTGCAGTTCGACTGGGTACCGGAGCTCGGCGACGTGCCGCTGGTGGTGGACATGTCCTCGGATATCCTGTCCCGTCCGATCGACGTGTCGCGGTTCGGCCTGATCTACGCCGGCGCGCAGAAGAACATCGGCCCGTCGGGGCTGGTCGTCGTCATCGTCCGCGAAGATCTGCTCGGCCGCGCCCGCCGCGCCTGCCCGACCATGCTCGACTACAAGGTCGCCGCTGACAACGGCTCGATGTACAACACCCCGGCGACCTTCTCCTGGTACCTGTCGGGTCTGGTCTTCGAGTGGCTGAAGGAGCAGGGTGGCGTCGAGGCCATGGCGCAGCGCAACCACGCCAAGAAGGAACTGCTGTATAGCGCCATCGATGCCAGTGATTTCTACGCCAACCCGATCTCCGCCAATGCCCGCTCCTGGATGAATGTGCCGTTCCGTCTGGCCGACGAGAAGCTGGACAAGCCCTTCCTCGCCGGCGCCGAGGCGCGCGGCCTGCTCAACCTCAAGGGGCACCGTTCGGTCGGCGGCATGCGCGCCTCGATCTACAACGCGCTCGGCCTGGACGCGGTCGAGGCTCTGATGGCCTACATGGCCGAATTCGAGAAGGAGCACGGCTGATGAGCGATCAGGATCGGCTCAAGGCCCTGCGCGTGCGCATCGACAGCCTCGACGAGAAGATTCTCGAGCTGATCAGCGAGCGTGCGCGCTGCGCCGAGGAGGTGGCGCGGGTGAAGCTGGCGGCGCTCAAGCCCGGCGAGACGCCGGTGTTCTACCGGCCCGAGCGCGAGGCCTGGGTGCTCAGGCACATCATGGAGATCAACCAGGGGCCGCTGGGCAACGAGGAAGTCGCTCGGCTGTTCCGCGAGATCATGTCGTCCTGCCTGGCCTTGGAGCATCCGCTCAAGGTCGCCTACCTCGGCCCGGAGGGTACCTTTACCCAGGCTGCTGCGCTCAAGCACTTCGGCCAAGCGGTGATCAGCACGCCGATGGCAGCGATCGACGAGGTGTTCCGCGAGGTGGTCGCGGGGGCGGTCAATTTCGGGGTGGTGCCGGTGGAGAACTCCACCGAAGGGGCGGTCAACCACACCCTGGACAGCTTCCTCGAGCACGATCTGGTGATCTGCGGCGAGGTAGAGTTGCGCATCCACCATCACCTGCTGGTCGGCGAGAACACCAAGACCGACGGCATCACCCGCATCTACTCTCACGCCCAGTCCCTGGCCCAGTGCCGCAAGTGGCTGGACGCGCACTACCCGAGCGTCGAGCGCGTGGCGGTGTCGAGCAACGCCGACGCGGCCCGGCGGGTCAGGAGCGAATGGAACAGCGCGGCCATCGCCGGCGACATGGCGGCTCAGCTCTACGGCTTGACCAAACTGGCCGAGAAGATCGAGGATCGCCCGGACAACTCCACGCGCTTTCTCATCATCGGCAACCAGGAAGTGCCGCCGACCGGCGACGACAAGACCTCGATCATCGTGTCGATGAGCAACAAGCCCGGTGCGCTGCACGAGCTTCTGGTGCCCTTCCACGAGAGCGGCATCGACCTGACCCGCATCGAGACCCGCCCCTCGCGCAGCGGCAAGTGGACCTACGTGTTCTTCATCGATTTCGTGGGCCACCGCCACGACCCGCTGGTCAAGAGCGTGCTGGAGCGGCTCAGCCAGGAAGCCGTGGCGCTCAAGGTGCTCGGCTCCTATCCCAAGGCAGTACTGTGACTGCTGCAGCCGCAAGCAACCAGCCGCACGCCGCCAGCACATCGCTGCCCGGCTTGCCCTGCAGCTTGCGGCTTCACGCTTGAGGCTTGATTGATGACCTGTGATTTCCTCGCCCTGGCCGTGCCGGGCGTGCAGAAGCTGTCTCCCTACGTGCCGGGCAAGCCGGTGGACGAGCTGGCGCGCGAGCTGAACCTCGACCCGGCCGGCATCGTCAAGCTGGCCAGCAACGAGAACCCGCTCGGGCCTAGCCCCAGGGTACTGGAGGCGATCCGTGCCGAGCTGGCGGAGCTGACCCGCTATCCCGATGGCAGTGGCTTCGAACTCAAGGCCAGGCTGGCCGAGCGCTGCGGCGTGGCGCCCGCGCAGATCACCCTGGGCAACGGCTCCAACGACATCCTCGACCTGGTTGCCCGTGCCTGGCTGGCGCCGGGGCTGAACGCGGTGTTCAGCGAGCACGCCTTCGCCGTCTACCCGATCGCCACCCAGGCGGTGGGCGCCGAGGGGCGGACGGTGCCGGCGAAAGACTACGGCCACGACCTGGAGGCGATGCTCGCCGCCATCGACGCCGACACCCGCGTGGTGTTCCTCGCCAACCCGAACAATCCGACCGGCACCTGGTTCGGCCCGGATGCGCTGGAGCGCTTCCTCGCCCGGGTGCCGGAGCGCGTGCTGGTGGTTCTCGACGAGGCCTACATCGAATACGCCTCGGGCGACGAACTGCCCGACGGACTCGACTATCTGGCTCGCTACCCGAACCTGCTGGTTTCGCGCACCTTCTCCAAAGCCTACGGCCTGGCCGCCTTGCGCGTCGGCTATGCGGTGTCGACGCTGGAGGTGGCTGGCGTGCTGAACCGCGTGCGCCAGCCGTTCAACGTCAACAGTCTGGCCTTAGCGGCTGCCTGCGCCGCGCTGGAGGATGCCGACTACCTGGTCGAGGGGCGGCGCATCAACGATGCGGGCATGGCCCAGCTGGAGACGGGACTGGGCGAGCTGGGCCTGTCGTGGATTCCCAGCAAGGGCAACTTCGTCGCCGTCGACTTCGGCCGCGATGCTGCGCCGATCAACGCGGCGTTGCTGCGCGAGGGGGTGATCGTGCGGCCGGTGGCCGGTTACGGGATGCCGGCCTTCCTGCGGGTGTCCATTGGTCTTCCGGAAGAGAACGCCCGTTTCCTGGCGGCGCTGAAGAAGGTTCTCGCCCGTGTCTGAGCATGCATTCACGCCTGTCACCGCAGTGCAACAGGAAGAGCCCAGGATTGGCCGCCTGGTCGTGGTGGGTCTGGGACTGATCGGCGGCTCCTTCGCCAAGGGCGTCCGCGAGCGCGGCTTGTGCCGCGAGGTGGTCGGGGTGGATCTCGACCCGCAAACCCGCCTGCTGGCCGTCGAGCAGGGTGTCGTCGACCGCTGTGAGGAAGACCTGGCGGCTGCCTGTCGGGGCGCGCAGGTGATCCAGCTGGCCGTGCCCATTCTGGCCATGGAGAAGCTGCTCGGCGTGCTCGCCGGGTTCGAGCTGGGCAACGCGGTCGTCACCGATGTCGGCAGCGCCAAGGGGCATGTGCTGCGGGCAGCGCGGCGGGTCTTCGCCGGCCGGCCGCTGCGCCTCGTGCCCGGCCATCCGATCGCCGGCTCCGAGCGCAGCGGCGTGGAGGCGGCCGACGGCGAACTGTTCCGTCATCACAGGGTCATCTTGACACCGGTGCAGGAGAGCGATCCCGAGGCGCTGGCGCTGGTCGACGGGATGTGGCGGGAGCTTGGCGCGGCTGTCGAGCACATGGCCGTCGAGCGCCACGACGAGGTGCTCGCCGCCACCAGCCACCTGCCGCACCTGCTGGCCTTCGGTCTGGTGGACTCGCTGGCCAAGCGCAGCGAGAACCTGGAGATCTTTCGCTATGCCGCCGGCGGTTTCCGCGATTTCACGCGGATCGCCGGCAGCGATCCGGTGATGTGGCACGATATCTTCCTCGCCAACCGCGAGGCGGTGCTGCGCACCCTCGATGTCTTTCGCAGCGACCTCGACGCCCTGCGCGCCGCGGTCGATGCAGGGGACGGGCATCAACTGCTGGGCGTGTTCACCCGCGCCCGCGTTGCCCGTGAGCATTTCAGCAAGATACTGGCCCGCCGGGCCTATGTGGATGCCATGCACGATAACGACCTGATCTACCTGGCCCTGCCGGGCGGTCATGCCCGCGGACACATCCGTGTTCCCGGCGACAAATCCATTTCCCATCGCTCGATCATGCTCGGCTCGCTGGCCGAGGGCACGACCGAGGTGGAAGGTTTTCTCGAGGGCGAAGATGCTCTCGCCACCATCCAGGCGTTTCGCGACATGGGGGTGGTCATCGAAGGGCCTCACCATGGCCGGGTGACCGTCCACGGCGTGGGTCTGCACGGCCTGAAGGCGCCGCCCGGACCGCTCTATCTGGGCAACTCGGGCACTTCCATGCGCCTGCTGTCCGGCCTGCTCGCTGCTCAGCCGTTCGACACCGTGCTGACCGGCGACGCCTCGCTCTCCAAGCGGCCGATGAATCGCGTGGCCAAGCCCCTGCGCGAGATGGGCGCGGAGATCGAGACCGGACCGGAAGGCCGTCCTCCGCTGACCATCAGGGGCGGTCGCAAGCTCACCGGCATGCACTACCAGATGCCGATGGCTAGCGCCCAGGTGAAGTCCTGCTTGCTGCTCGCCGGCCTCTATGCCGGCAGCGAAACGTCGGTCAGCGAGCCAGCACCGACCCGCGACCATACCGAGCGCATGCTGCAGGGGTTCGGTTATCCGGTGAAGGTCGAGGGCAGCAAGGTCACCGTCGAGCCCGGCCACAAGCTGACCTCGACCCAGATCGAGGTGCCGGCGGACATTTCCTCGGCGACCTTCTTCCTGGTGGCGGCGAGCATCGCCGAGAACTCCGAACTGCTGCTGGAGCATGTCGGCATCAATCCGACCCGCACCGGAGCGATCGAGATCCTCAAGCTGATGGGAGCCGACATCGGCCTGGAGAACCTGCGCGAGGTGGGCGGCGAGCCGGTCGCCGACATTCGTGTGCGCTCGGCCCGTCTGAAGGGTATCGAGATTCCCCTGGACCTAGTGCCGCTGGCCATCGATGAGTTCCCCGTGCTGTTCGTCGCGGCGGCCTGCGCCGAGGGGCGCACCGTGCTGCGCGGCGCCGAGGAGTTGCGGGTCAAGGAGTCCGACCGCATCCAGGTGATGGCCGACGGCCTGCGGGCGCTCGGCGTCAAGGCCGAGCCGACCCCAGACGGCATCGCCATCGAGGGCGGCCCGATCGGAGGGGGCGAGGTCTACAGTCATGGTGACCATCGCATCGCCATGTCCTTCAGCATCGCCTCGCTGCGCGCCAGCGCGCCGATCCGTATCCACGACTGCGCCAACGTGGCCACCTCCTTCCCCAACTTCGTCGCGTTGGCCAGGCACGTTGGCATTCGTGTGGACGAGGAGGGCGAGTCATGACGGTCCGCCCGGTCGTGATCACCATCGACGGTCCCAGCGGCTCCGGCAAGGGGACGGTGGCCGGCCTGTTGGCCAGGAAGCTCGGTTGGAACCTGCTCGACTCGGGAGCCCTATACCGTCTGCTCGCCTTCGCCGCGCGCAACCATGGTGTGGACCTGACCAACGAGGAGGCGCTCAAGGTGCTGGCTGCCCATCTGGACGTGCAGTTCGTCACCTCCACCGAGCAGCGGTCGCAGCAGATCATCCTTGAGGGTGAGGACGTCACCGACGCCATCCGCAACGAGCAGGTCGGCGCCGGGGCCTCCCAGGTCGCCTCGCTACCGGCCGTGCGCGAGTCCCTGTTGCTGCGCCAGCACGCCTTCCTCGAGCCCCCGGGTCTGGTGGCCGACGGTCGCGACATGGGGACCGTGGTCTTCCCGGATGCGCCGCTGAAGGTCTTCCTCACGGCCAGGCCCGAGGAGCGGGCACGCCGCCGCTACCAGCAGTTGAAGGACAGTGGTGTCGATGCTAATCTGTCTAGTCTACTAGGTGAGATCAGCAAGCGTGACGAGCGCGACAGTCAGCGGGCAGTAGCTCCGCTCAAGGCTGCGCCGGACGCTATTCAGCTGGACTCCACGGAGCTTTCCATCGAACAGGTGGTGGAGCACATCATGAGTGAAATCGCCGCCCGCGATCTCGCCGGATGAACAGGATATCCGCAGGAAACCAGGCCTCGTACTGCGGACCTTCTTTCTAGAAAAACGAACCCACATTGTCTGGAATGTGGAGATGGGCGGTTCACCGCCCCAATCGACAGGAATCAACATGAGCGAAAGCTTTGCAGAACTTTTTGAAGAAAGCCTGAAATCCCTCGATATGCAGCCCGGTGCTATCATCACCGGCATCGTGGTCGACATCGACGGTGACTGGGTCACCGTGCATGCCGGTCTGAAGTCCGAGGGCGTCATCCCGGTCGAGCAGTTCTACAACGAACAGGGCGAGCTGACCATCAAGGTGGGTGACGAGGTCCACGTAGCGCTGGACGCGGTGGAAGACGGCTTCGGTGAAACCAAGCTGTCCCGCGAAAAAGCCAAGCGTGCCGAGTGCTGGATCGTTCTGGAAGCGGCTTTCGCGGCAGAAGAAGTTGTCAAAGGCATCATCAACGGCAAGGTTAAGGGCGGCTTCACTGTTGATATCAACGGTATCCGCGCATTCCTGCCGGGCTCCCTGGTCGATGTCCGCCCGGTGCGCGACACCACCCACCTGGAAGGCAAAGAACTCGAGTTCAAGGTCATCAAGCTCGACCAGAAGCGCAACAACGTTGTCGTTTCTCGTCGCAGCGTGCTGGAAGCCGAGAACAGCGCCGAGCGCGAAGCCCTGCTGGAGTCCCTGCAGGAAGGCCAGCAGGTCAAGGGTATCGTCAAGAACCTCACCGACTACGGCGCGTTCGTCGATCTGGGCGGTGTGGACGGCCTGCTGCACATCACCGATATGGCTTGGAAGCGCATCAAGCATCCGTCCGAGATCGTCAACGTTGGCGACGAGATCGACGTCAAGGTGCTGAAGTTCGACCGCGAGCGCAACCGCGTCTCCCTGGGCCTGAAGCAGCTGGGCGAGGATCCGTGGGTCGCCATCAAGGCCCGTTATCCGGAAGGCACCCGTGTTCAAGCCCGTGTCACCAACCTTACTGACTACGGCTGCTTCGCCGAGTTGGAAGAGGGCGTGGAAGGCCTGGTGCACGTCTCCGAAATGGACTGGACCAACAAGAACATCCACCCGTCGAAGGTCGTTCAGGTCGGCGACGAAGTGGAAGTTATGGTTCTGGACATCGACGAAGAGCGTCGCCGTATTTCCCTGGGCATCAAGCAGTGCAAATCCAATCCCTGGGAAGACTTCTCCAGCCACTACAACAAGGGTGATCGCATCTCCGGCACCATCAAGTCGATCACCGACTTCGGTATCTTCATTGGTCTGGAAGGCGGCATCGACGGCCTGGTTCACCTGTCCGACATTTCCTGGAACGAGCAGGGCGAAGAGGCCGTGCGTCGCTTCAAGAAGGGCGACGAGCTGGAAACCGTCATCCTCTCCGTCGATCCGGAGCGCGAGCGCATCTCCCTAGGGGTCAAGCAGCTGGCGGACGATCCGTTCTCCAACTACGCCTCCCTCAACGAGAAAGGCAGCATCGTGCGTGGTACTGTGAAGGAAGTCGATGCTAAGGGTGCGATCATTGACCTGGGCAACGATATCGAAGCTGTGCTGAAGGCCTCCGAAGTCAGCCGCGACCGCGTCGAAGACGCCCGTAATGTGCTGAAGGAAGGCGACGAAGTCGAAGCCAAGATCATCAGCATCGACCGCAAGAGCCGCGTTATCAGCCTGTCGATCAAGGCCAAGGATGTGGACGACGAGAAGGACGCTATCAAGGAACTGCGCAAGCAGGAAACTGAGGCGCCTGGTCCGACCACCATTGGCGACCTGATCCGTGCTCAGATGGGTAACCAGAACTGAGTTCGGCGACTCGTTGAGTGAAAAGGGCGACTTCGGTCGCCCTTTTTCGTTTTCAACAGCTACCCCGTATTCCTGTGCTGTGACTTGAGCTGAGCGGTGAAGCGTTCTCCTCTTTCTGCGTGCTCGTCGTGGCTTCGCTGTGCCTTGGGCTGTTCAAACTCTGTTCAGCGTGCTAAAACCCAAGCATCCAATTTTGATCTAGCCGCTTGAAAACGAAGGGAAAACCATGACCAAGTCGGAGTTGATCGAGCGCATCGTCACTCAGCAGGGCCAGCTTTCCGCAAAGGATGTGGAGCTGGCCATCAAAACGATGCTGGAGCAAATGTCGCAGGCTCTGGCCACCGGGGATCGAATCGAAATTCGCGGTTTCGGCAGTTTCTCGCTGCACTACCGGGCTCCACGTGTCGGGCGCAATCCGAAAACCGGACAAACCGTTCGCCTCGATGGTAAGTTCGTGCCGCACTTTAAGCCCGGTAAGGAACTGCGTGATCGCGTCAATGAATAAAATGACTATGTCCTGGCCGAACGCCGGGACGGTACACTAATAATCGCCCTCCGAGTCGGCTTGTCCGTGAGGCGGACTTTCCGTTGCTCCTTTCGTAACGGTCTGTCTGGGCACAGCGAACGAAAAGTGTAGTCACCACGAGAGAAACTGCTCAATGCGCCACCTCAAACGAATTTTGCTGGGATTGATCCTGCTGCTGGTAGCTGCCGCCACGCTGGTGTTCGTACTGGAGAACCGTCAGGTCGCAACCCTGGTGCTCTTCGGCTGGACTACGCCGCAGCTGCCGATGGCCGTTTTCGTTTCCGCCGCCCTGCTGGTGGGTCTACTGGCATCGCCGCTGCTGGGGATGTTGTTCTACGGCCGCCTGAGAATGCAACTGGTCTCCCGCCAGCGTCAGCTGGTGGCGTGCCAGAAAGAGCTGGCCCGACTTGCGGGGCAGTCGGCGGAGCCAGCTCCTTAGCTGTTCGCGTACGGGTTGCCTCTATACAGGATGCTGAAGCTGAGATGTTCTTCAGTGTCTGGTATGGTCGTTCACGAATATCATTGGGCCCTTTAAGCAATACCGCCTCTGGTGGCATTTCCCTGCCGGCTTGAGAGTAGGGCCAATGCTTAGTTGGACTTCCTTGTTTGAAGTGGCTGGGGCTGGGGCTGGGGTCGGGGCAACGAGTATGCTTGCTCCGCTGTAGGTGTACTCGGAGCGAAGCGTCTGGCAGTTTGAAAAATCCAGCCATATACCCCGATATCCTCCAGCATGGTGCCGCCGACTCCCCTTGTGGCGCTCAGTCGTGTCACTCGGGCCTATCGCGAGTTGCGATCTTTTTAGGAGCTCGAGGTCGTTGAGCGGGTAAAGTCCAGCCGTCGGCCGTGGGGCATTGAGCAGCTTCAGAGTGCAGGTCCATGCCGATCACCTATGCATGGTCTAGCATCTGGCAAGCACGGCACGCCTTCCATTGCTAGCAGCGGCATGCATATCAGCGAATATATCGTCAACTGTCTGGAGGGTCATGCCTGGGGAATCGCCGGTACAACGTGATCTTCGTCGGTTACAGGTCGTGGGCACGTTCAGGCATGCTATCCAGATATAGGCTGCGGGGGAGCTGGACGGTCAGCGCTTCGGGATCGGAGAGGGCTATCGTCCCTGCTGATCGAGGCAGGTAGTGGTGGGCTTAATCACCCCTAATGCGCGAATGGTCGGACGAGATACACCTCGCCCATGGCGAGGTCGAGGGGGATGAATTGCTGGGTGTGCGAGCGAAGTCCGTGGGAGTTTACCCAGGGCCTTGAGTCAATTGGAAAAGCTCCCTGCAATGGCCAAGGTCGGATCAGGAGCAAGGTGACACGGAATAATATGAACATTTGCACTGCGAATGGCGCATCCAGCATGCGCGAAGGTAAGGCGTGGTATCTCGTGCAGTGCAAACCTCGCCAGGACGAACGGGCTGAAGAAAATCTGGGCCGCCAGGGATACGAATACTTTCGTCCGCTGTGTCGGCGAGAGCGTCTAGTGCGTGGCGCTCTGCAGGTCCAGAGCGAGTCGCTGTTCCCAGGCTATCTGTTCATCCAGCTGGCAGCCGATGCCAACTGGGCGCCACTGCGTTCGACCCGTGGCGTCAGTCGCCTGGTCGGCTTTGGCGGCATGCCGATGCCGATCGCCGACGAGCTGATCGCCGAGCTGCAGCGGCGTGTTCAGCCAGTGCCGCAACCTGCCTTGCAACCCGGAGACAGGGTGTGCATCACTTCAGGAAGTTTCGCGGAGCTGGATGCCATCTTTCTAGCTATGGATGGCGAAGAGCGGGTCGTCCTGCTGATGAGCCTGCTTCACCGCAAGCATCGACTCAGTATGCCCTTGGCAAACATACGCAAATACTGATAATCCTCTCCCCCTTGGCTAGGCATGGCAGGACTGTGCCTTGGGTAGGCCTACATCGCAATTCCAGCTGCAGCGTTTTCAGGAGGTCAACGGTAAATCCTGGGGCGGTAGCGTGTCGCGTTTATCCAAGGCGATGGTGCTATGAAGGCGTGAAGCCATGCGTAGGGAGGGCGGTCGTAGTCGCAGTTGATGTCAGTGGTATGCCTTTGAGTCAGGGCCCTCAAGGAGCGGCTGGAGTTGTGTTTCACGCCGACCGTACCTCATGGCTGAGCGCGGTGGCGGGTGGTTCGCTTAACTGGGTGGCGGGCGCTGTACCATGGCGTCCTCGTCAGCATAATGACGCTGAAAGGGCTGGCAATTAATCTCGTCGAGGCGACCCCCACCCAGTTGAACAAGGAGAAGCTGAGCGCGGCGAAAGATAGATTACCGAACTAATCAGATAGGGCGCTAGCCCTAGCTTTACCGGAAAATATTTACTCGTTTGCTTCCCGGAAACCATAGGATTTCGATCTTGATGAAACTGATCCCCGTAATAATGTCTGGTGGTGTAGGCAGTCGCCTCTGGCCGGTATCCCGTGAAACTCACCCAAAACCATTCATGCCCTTGCCGGATGGTCAGAGTCTAATTCAGAAAACTTTTATCCGAGCAGCATCTCTAGATGGTGTTGTTGAAATTCTTACTGTTACCAATCGAGAGCTTTTTTTCAAGACTGAAGACGAATACCGTCAGGCGGGATGCACGCAGGCCGGTCTAAGCTTCATTCTTGAACCTTTTGGTCGAAATACGGCGGCGGCAGTGGCTACCGCTGCCTTTCAACTCGACAGCATATACGGTTCGGATGCCCAGATGCTGGTGCTTGCGGCAGATCATCTGATTGCCGAGCAACCGGCTTTCGCCGAGGCAGTTAAGAAGGCCCAAATACTTGCAGCAGAGGGCTGGCTGGTCACTTTTGGAATACGGCCGGAATATCCAGAAACTGGCTTTGGCTACATCGAGGCAGAAGGGGATGCCCCTCTGGGTGGTGGGCTCAAGGTTCATCGCTTTGTCGAAAAGCCCAACCTTGTTACAGCTCAGAGCTATCTCGCTGCCGGTAACTATTACTGGAACTCCGGTATGTTCTGCTTTCGCATCGGAACTTTGTTGGAGGAGCTGCAGCTTCATGCGCCAGATGTCCTGGAGGCAGTACGCGCCACGATGGATCGGTCACGCTTGAGCGAGGCCGATAAGCATCGCTGTCTGTTACTTGACGCCAATTGCTTTGCGGGAGTGCCGGATATTTCCATCGACTATGCTTTGATGGAGCGATCTGCAAAAGTGGCGACTGTACCTTGTAATATAGGATGGAGCGATATCGGTTCTTGGAGTGCGGTGAGTGAGCTCACTCCGGCGGATGAGGAGGGTAACCGCTGCGAGGGAGAGGTAATAGTTCACGGCGCCCGCAACAACTATGTCCAGAGCGGTGGTCGTCTTGCTGCTCTGGTGGGTGTGAAGGATCTGATCGTGGTCGATACCCCGGACGCGATTCTGGTTGCTCATAAGGACAGCGCCCAAGATGTCAAACATATTGTTGGCCAGCTCAAAAAAAGTGGTCACGATGCCCATCTTGTACACCGCACCGTGTCTCGTCCTTGGGGAACCTATACCATCTTGGAGCAGGGCGAGCGTTTCAAGATTAAGCGTATCGTGGTCAAGCCCAAGGCTTCGCTTTCCCTGCAAATGCATCATCATCGTAGCGAGCACTGGATCGTCGTCAGCGGCATGGCTAATGTAGTTAATGAAGGTCGCGAGTTTATGCTCAATACCAATGAGTCCACTTTCATCCCTGCAGGTCACAAGCATCGCTTGGAAAATCCAGGCGTCATTGATCTGGTCCTGATTGAAGTACAAAGCGGTGACTACGTTGGCGAAGATGATATCGTTCGTTTCGACGATATTTACGGTCGTGCAGGTGTTTGATCAGTTGTTGATGGTAGTCATGCGCTTCCTGCTGGGAGATGTTGATTTGAAATCTATTGTTATTTGTGTGCTACTACACTCAATTGGGAGTAGGAATTAGAGTGAGGGTCGCCATCGTACATGACTGGCTGGTGTGCTACGCAGGTGCGGAGCGTGTCTTGGAGCAAATGCTTAAAGTTTATCCCGATGCGGATCTTTTCAGTCTAGTGGATTTTATTCCCGACGGGGAGCGGGGGTTTATTCTTGATAAGTCGGTGGTGACCTCGTTTGTTCAGAGAATGCCTTGGGCCAAGAAAAAGTATAGGAGTTACTTCCCGTTCATGCCGTTGGCGGTCGAGCAGTTCGATCTATCTGCCTATGATCTGATCATTTCCAGTTCGCATGCAGTGGCAAAGGGGGTCATTACAGGGCCGGATCAGCTACATATCTGCATGTGCCACTCGCCTGTTCGCTATGCCTGGGATCTGCAACATCAGTATTTGCGAGAGTCCGGTCTGGATAGGGGTGTCAAGGGGTGGCTGGCTAAATGGATATTGCACAAGATACGTTTATGGGATTTGCGAACAGCCAATGGCGTCGATTCCTTTATCTCTGTATCGAAGTTCATAGGGCGTCGCATCCGTAAAGTGTATCGAAGGGATTCAGTCACGATCTACCCTCCCGTGAATGTCGATGCCTTCATGGCAGCTAGAGGCGATAAAGAAGATTTTTATATTACTTCGTCGCGTCTCGTGCCTTACAAAAGAGTAGATCTCATCGTAGAGACTTTCTCTCGTAAACTTTCTGATAAGAGATTGGTTGTCATCGGTGATGGGCCCGAACTCCCTAGAATCCGTGCCTTGGCTGGGTCGAACGTCGAATTTCTCGGGTATTGTGAGTTTCCGGTTCTGAAAGAGTATTTGGCTAAGGCCAAAGCGTTCATTTTTGCGGCGGAAGAGGATTTCGGTATTGCGCCGCTTGAGGCGCAGGCGGCAGGTACACCAGTCATTGCCTATGGCAAGGGCGGGGCATTGGAGACTATTCGGGGTTTGGAGTCCGAGAATCCCTCGGGCTGCTTTTTTTATGCACAGAATGTCGAAGCGCTCGACATGGCTGTTCGGGAGTTTGAAGTTAAATCGTTCAGGATAACGCCAGCTAATTGTGTCAAAAATGCGTTGCGCTTTAGTGAGTCTCGTTTTCGTGAGGAATTTGAAACTTTCGTGACGAACGAGTATCACAGTTGGATTGCAGGTTTGAGATGAGGGTTTTATCTGTAGTGTCAGGCGGAAAAGTCGATCTGGCTGAAAGGGAATTTATCAATCGATTGATTTGTCTCGGAGTGGTGGGTAAAAGTCAAGCTTTTGACTGGCCGCTTGCTTGAGTGGGGGCGTGCCGTCTTTATTGCGTGAGTGGTATGTGATAACGTGGCAACCTTTGGGCTGCCCGATATTGGTGCGGAGTTTTATGCGCAATACAAATGGAAATGGCTTGCAAGCTGCTCTTGAGGCTTGTAAGGGTGGTTTCATTACGGTCGGTTTCTTCAGTTTTTTTGTCAATGCGCTGATGCTGGCGCCAACCTTCTATATGCTCCAAGTATATGGTCGGGCCGTGACCAGTGGTAGCGTAACCACACTTTTGATGCTCACCCTGATCATGAGCGTTCTCATGTTGACCATGGGGGCCTTGGAGTGGACGCGATCACGCCTCATGGTTCGCATCAGTGCCAAACTCGATGCGCTGCTCAGTCGTGAGGTCTACCGGGCGAGCTTCAAGCGGGCACTGGAAAGTGGTGGGGCGGACGCTTCGGCGCAGTCGATGAATGATCTTACGGGTCTGCGCCAGTTTCTTACCGGCAATGGGCTCTTCGCATTTTTCGATGTACCTTGGTTGCCGGTCTATATCGGTGTCATGTTCCTGCTTCATCCTTGGTACGGTATGGTTGCCATCGGTAGCGCCATCGTGCTGATGTGCCTGGCCGCGGTGAACGAGAAGCTCACCGGTAAGGCTTTGGCCGAAGCCAACAAGCAAAATCTGGCCTCCAACCTGCATACCACCAAGAACCTGCGTAATGCCGAAGTCATCGAGTCCATGGGGATGCTCGGGACCCTTATGGAGCGCTGGCGACAGCGCCACCAGAAAGTGCTGCAACTTCAGTCGACGGCCAGCGATAGGGCAGGCTTGATCTCGTCGTTCTCCAAGACCTTCCGCTCGCTGGTGCAATCGCTGATCATGGGACTCGGCGCCTATCTGGTCATCAAGCAGGAGGTCAACCCGGGAGTGATGATGGCCGGTTCCATTCTGCTCGGTCGAGCACTGTCGCCGATCGACCAGATGATCGGGGGCTGGAAAAGTTTCGTCAACGCGCGCTCCCAGTACCAGCGCCTCAATGACGTCCTGGAGAAACAACTGGCCGAGCCGGAGCGCATGTCGTTACCTGCACCGAAAGGTCATGTTCAGGTGGAAAACCTGATCGTCAGTGCGCCGGGCTCCAAAACGCCCATCATCAAGAACATCAATTTCACCGTACAGGCCGGCTCCGTCGTCGGCATCATCGGCCCTAGCGCCTCCGGCAAGTCCACTCTTGCCAGGGCGTTGCTCGGCGTCTGGCGGCCGCAGCATGGCGTGGTGCGCCTGGATGGGGCCGACGTCAATAATTGGGACAAGGAGGAGCTTGGGCCTCATATCGGCTATCTGCCTCAGGACATCGAGCTTTTCGAAGGCACCATCAATGAAAATATTGCCCGCTTTGGTGAGGTCGATCCTGGCAAGGTGATCGAGGCGGCCAAAATGGCAGGCGTGCACGAGATGATCCTGCAGCTGCCCGAGGGCTATGACACCGTGATCGGCAGTGGAGGGCTCAGTCTCTCCGGCGGTCAACGCCAGCGTATCGGCCTGGCCCGTGCGCTCTATGGCGGTCCGCGGCTGATTATCCTCGACGAGCCGAACTCCAACCTGGACGATGTGGGGGAGCGCGCTTTGGGGACTGCCATTCGGCAAATCAAGGTGACCGGTGCAACCGTCTTCATCATCACCCACCGCACCAGTATTTTGGCTCAGTTGGATTGCTTGTTGATGATGCGCAATGGCGGCATTGCTCTTTATGGTCCGCGTGACAAGGTTTTGGCCGAACTCGCAGCCCAGCAACAGGCCGATCAGGCTAAACAGGCCACTCAGTCGCAGCCCGCCAAGGCTGCAGTTGATGCAGCCTTGGCAAACAAGGTCTGAGGGGGAAAGACAGAAATGACCGATGCAACCGCCAAGCGGCTGGACTCCAGCCTTTCCGATCCATCCACTTCCGGCAAGCGGGTAAGCTCCCTTGGTTTCCTGATTATTTTCATCACGTTTGGTGTCTTCGGCACCTGGGCTGCCTTTGCACCACTGGATAGTGCGGCTCTAGCTTCTGGTGTCGTAACCGTGAAGACTTATCGTAAAACCATCCAGCACCTTGAGGGGGGGATCGTCAAGGAGTTGCTGGTGCGGGATGGTGACTTGGTCAAGGCCGGAGATCCCTTGATTGTGCTCGATGAAACCCAGATTCGTGCCGACAACGAAGTGACCCGCAGCCAGCTGATCGCTGCGCAGGCAACCGAGGCCCGCCTGCGTGCCGAGCGCGATGGTCTTCCGGTCGTCGATTTCTCCGCGATGATCGAACAGGACACCCCTCGTGCCCGCGAGGCCCGCGAGGGAGAAACCTTGGTATTCAAGGCCCGTCGCAACTCCCATCTGGGCGAGATCTCGGTGCTGGAAGAGCGCATCCGCCAGTTGCGTGAGCAGATCAATGGCCTGAAGAAGGTGATTTCCACCAAGAATAGCTTGGAAAGATCCTTTTCGACGGAAATTCGCGAGCTGAGGGAGCTGCTTGTCGAGGGGTTCGTCGACAAGACGCGCCTGTTGGAGCAGGAGCGTAATCTCGACAAGACGCATGCCGAGATTGCAGACCATGGCTCGGAGATCATCAAGACCCAGTTGCAGATCAACGAAACCGAATTGCAGATACTCCAGCTCAACAAGGACTTCAATGCCGAGGTTGTCAGCCAGTTGGCTGAGGTGCAGACCAAGGTCTTCGATCTGCAGGAAAAAAAATCTGCCTTGGAGGATCGTCTGAGTCGCATCGTGATTCGTTCGCCCGAAGACGGCATGATTCTTGGCATGACAGTACATACCATTGGCGGTGTGATCAGTCCGGCGACTCCCCTGCTGGATATCGTACCGTCTGTTTCTGACTTGGTTGTCGAAGCCAAGGTTTCGCCGGTCGATATTGATCGGGTCGAGGCCGGCAAGTCTGCCGATATTCGCTTCAGCAGCTTCAACAGCAATACCACGCCGGTCATCGAGGGGCGGGTTATCCAGGTTTCTGCGGATCGTCTGGAGGATGTGAAGGATGGGACGCCCTACTATCTGGCTCGTGTCGGTCTGACCGAGGAGGGGGTCAAGCACCTGGGCGGTCTCAATCTCAAGCTGCAGCCGGGCATGCCTGCTGACGTCTTCATCAACACCGGCGAGCGCACCATGCTGCAGTACCTGATGCAACCGGCCACCAACGCCTTCGCCAGATCTCTGATCGAGGAGTGACTTGTGCGCCGTTGTTCAACTTGCCTGTTGCTGGCCGTGCTGGCTATATCGGTACAGGCCGAAACCCTTCGTAGCGAGCCCGCTTCGGTCTCTCCGGCCGCACGGCGGCAGGGGGTCAGTATCTCGGAATACAGCGTCGACCTGATGCAGTTGTACCGCGAGGCACGTCTCGAAGATCCTCGAGTTCTAGGTGCCTATGCGCGTGCCCAGGCCGGCAAGGATCGCCAGCGTGAAGCATTGGGCGGCCTGTTGCCGCAGGTTTCCGCGAATACCGCGTTTGGTCGCAGCACGCGGGACACTGCTCTCGACCGTACCTCCTACGACACAGAGCGTTACTCCGCTAGCCTGACCCAGCATATCTACAACAAGGTCGCTTGGGAAAACTATCAGAAGTCCAAGAGTCTTGCCCGGCAAGGCGAAGCCGAGGCCGAAGACGTGCATGCCGAGGCAACCGTAGACTTGGCGCAGCGCTATTTCGTCGCCTTGGCCGCCGAAGACGAGCTCGAACTGGTGATGGCGGAGCGCCGGGCGACCCAGAGGAATCTGGATCGCATTAAAGCGTTGTACGAAAAGCAGATGGCGATGGTCACCGATGTTCTTGATCTGCAGTCACGCGTCGATGCGCTGGCTGCTTCGGAACTCGAGGCACGCAACCAGATGGAGGTCAGTCGTCAGGAACTTGCCGAACTCGTCGGACGGCCAGTGAAGGAAAATCTCAGCCGCATACGTGAGGATGTCCAGATGCAGGCACCGGCCGAAAGCCTGGACGTCTGGATTGAGCGCGCCACTGCTGCCAACCCGGCGCTCAAGAGTCGAGAAAATGCGCTTGCCGCCGCTAATGCGGCCCTTCGTGGCGGCAAGGGGGGGCATTACCCGTCGCTTAGCCTTAGCCTGTCAGCCGTGCGCAGTGATAGTGGTTACGATAGTAACCAGTCGCCGCGCTATGACAACTACAGTGCCAGTGTCGGAGTGCAGGTGCCTATCTATAGCGGGGGAGCTACGTCTGCGCGCGTCAGGGCGTTGCATGGCGACATGAGCGCGGCCGAGCAGGAGCTCGAGTCGACGCGGCGCGAGGTGGTCAAGGAAACTACTAGTGCCTACCTCACTGCCAACTCCAGCGTGGAAAGGATTCGTGCCTCGCGCAATGCGCTGGTCTCTGCAGAAAAATCCACGGTTGCAGCCGAGCGGGGGTTTCAGTTCGGCGTCGTTAACGCGGTCGATGTGCTGACCAGCGTGCAGAACGAGTACAAGGCGCGGCGCGATCTGCTCAAGGCCCAATATGATTTCATCACTAATCTTCTGGTCTTGAACCGCTGGTCCGGCAGGTTGTCCGAGCAGACGATCGAAAGCGTCAACGTATGGCTGGCCCATAACGGCGATGCAAGAGCCCTCAAGCAAGGCACGACAGAATGAGTTGTAAGTTCCGGATGAGAAGCAAACTTCCTCCTGCCTATAACTCGAGCTTTGCCCTGGGAGTCGTGCCGCCAGAAGCCTCGTCGGCTCGCAGGCAATGTCCCCCATGAGGCGGTCGGCCGACTTTCCATGGCCGTGTGCTGGGGGCTTTGTCATGGAGTTTCAATTACTGCGACGGAGCGCTCGCAGGCAACCGCTTTTCGGCTTCATGCGATTGCCCCGGCCTGAGCCGTAGCATTCAATCCAGGAGTGAAAATGTTCGCCATGTTGAGAGGCCTCTGGGATTACAGGGGCTTCGTCGTTTCATCCATACGCAACGAGTTCGTTGCCCGCTTTGCCCGCAGTCGTCTCGGCGGTTTGTGGATGATCATCCACCCGCTGACCCAGGTGGCGATCTATGCCCTGATCCTCTCCAATGTGCTGGCGGCCAAGCTGCCGGGTATCGAAAACCGGTATGCCTATGCTCTCTACCTGATGGCCGGTACGCTGGCCTGGAGCCTTTTTGCCGAGATCGTCGGCCGCTGTCTGACCCTGTTCATCGACCAGGGCAACCTGATGAAGAAGATGCGCTTTCCGCGCATCACCCTGCCGGTGATCGTGATCGGCTCCTGCCTGCTTAACAACCTGTTGCTGTTCATCGCGGTGCTGGCGGTTTTTGCCCTGCTGGGACAGGCACCGAGTCTGGAGATGTTCTGGCTGATCCCGCTTACCTTGGCCGTGGTGGCGCTGGCGGCCGGCCTCGGCCTGATCCTGGGCGTGCTCAACGTCTTTGTGCGCGATATAGGCCAGGTTGTGCCCATCGTGTTGCAGATATGGTTCTGGTTCACGCCCGTCGTTTACCCGGTCGGCATCATCCCCGAAGAACTCAGGAGCATCATGGACGTTAATCCGATGTATCCGATCGTTAACGCCTATCATGACATTCTGGTCTACGGCAAAGTGCCGGATCTGCAACAGGTAGGCATTACCGTGCTCGTGGCGATCGGCCTGACGCTGCTCGGTCTCTTCATGTTCCGTCGTGCTGCGCCGGAAATGGTGGACGCTTTATGACTCTGCTTAACGTCGACAACCTGGGCAAGGCCTACCGCATCTATGGTTCGGAATGGCAGCGCATCGCGAGCTGGTTCTATCTGCCGGCCAAGCCCCGGGAAGAGCATTGGGTTCTAAAACACATCAGCTTCTCCATCCAGGCAGGGGAGGCCATCGCCATCGTCGGCCAGAATGGCGCCGGCAAATCCACCTTGCTGAAAATGATCACCGGCACCCTGCAACCCACCGAGGGCCGCGTGCAGGTGAACGGGCGCATCGCCGCGATTCTTGAACTGGGCATGGGCTTCAACCCGGAGCTCACCGGCCGGCAGAACGTCTATCACTCCGCCGGCCTGATGGGCTTCAGCGCCGAACAGATCGAGCAGGCCATGGCGGAAATCGAAGCCTTCGCTGAAATCGGCGAATACTTCGATGAACCCGTGCGCACCTATTCCAGCGGCATGCAGATGCGTGTGGCGTTCTCGGTGGCGACCGCCTTCCGTCCGGAGATCCTCATCGTCGACGAAGCCCTGTCGGTCGGCGACGCCTATTTCCAGCACAAGAGCTTCGATCGCATCTGCGAGTTCCAGAAACAGGGAACGACGCTGCTGATCGTTTCCCACGACCGGGGAGCGATTCAAACGCTCTGCAATCGCGCGATCCTGCTGGAGCGCGGTACTGTCATCAAGGACGGAAATCCCGAGGAGGTGATGGATTTCTACAACGCCATCATCGCCGAAAAAGAGAATGCCAAAGTCGAGGTGCGGCAACTGGATGACGGCAGCGTACAGACCCGTTCCGGCACGGGAGAAGCCAGCATCGAGTCGGTTGGCTTGTACAACGCCGAAGGGCTTCCAATCGAGTTTGTATCGGTGGGAGAGCCTGTCTCCTTGCGTATCCTTGTCCGTATCAGCAGCGATATCCCCGAGTTGGTCATCGGATACATGATCAAGGATCGGCTTGGCCAGCCGGTTTTCGGTACCAATACCCACCATCTGGGCTGCAAGCTCGAAACCTTGCACGCCGGAGAGGCGCTGGAATACCGTTTCGCTTTTCCGGCCAATCTCGGTGTCGGCTCCTATTCCGTCGCCGTGGCTCTGCACACTGCCGACAGCCACATATCCTGCAACTATGAATGGTGTGACCTGGCATTGGTGTTCAATGTGGTCAATGTCTCGAAGGAAGCATTCGTTGGCCTGGCGTGGATTCCGCCGACTGTGGAGTGTCGCCGATAGCCGGAGTGCATTGCCATCGCCTATTGCCGAGAAAAAAGCGCCTCGCCCTGGCAGATGGTGCTTTTCGGTCAGGCATCGAAGTGGGATGTGGCTTGGTACTTGATAAGTGGTTATACAAAATTAATTCGATATTTTTCGCCGTAACCCGACAGCACCTGGAGCACATGGCTGGTGAGTGACGGGAAGCTCTGGTAAGCCGTTACAGGCAGCCATTCATACTTGATTTTCCGCCAGAGGA